>VFQP010000261.1_pt1 | contig 125415 bp, 133 predicted proteins | sample 3512351 | NCBI WGS metagenome assembly VFQP01 (sample SAMN10412372, study PRJNA504923) | tailings metagenome | isolation source: Relicate 1 Philex TSF1 revegetated site | place: Philippines: Tuba, Benguet | collected 2017-08-29
ATCGGCATTGGATTGATTTCTTGCAACCCGCGCCATCCGCATTGGCCCGCTCAGGACAGTCCCGCTCCTATGAAAGCCGCGCGAAAAACGGATTATTCAGGGCCGACTACTTTGCCGAGCGCCGCTCCGGTTTTCTTCGCTGCTGCGTTTCTGCGCGCCCCTGCTCATCCATGTAGACCCCAAACCGCTCGCAAGCCCCCAGGATGTGCGCCCGCGTCAGCTTGGCCGCGGTCTTGGCGTCGCCGGCCACGCAGGCGTCCAGGATGGCTTGGTGCTCGTCCTTGGCCTGGCGCCGCGCATCACTCGTCTGCTGCAGCTGGTCCACCAGGTAGCGATCGGTCTTGTCGAGGGCCTCCACCACAGCCTGCAGGTGGTAGGGCATTTGCGCCTGCTCGTAGAGCGCGCTGTGGAAGTCGCGGTTCAGGTCGCCCCAGCGGGCGCTGTCGCTCTCCTTCGCGAAGGCCTGGCAGCGCTTCTTGGCCTCCAGCAGCGCGGCGGGGCTCATGCGCTCGACGGCGCGCAGGATCAGCTCGCCCTCGACGAGGGCGCGGAAGCGGCAGATCTCCTCGATGTCGGCGCGGCTGTGCGCGGCCACCGTGTAGCCGTGGTAGCGCTTGATGGCGACCAGGCCATGCTGCTCCAGGCGGGTCAGCGCCTCGCGCACGGGGATGCGGCTGGTGGCGAACTGCCGGGGTAGTTCCTGCCTACCGCCACCCACTGCGTGGGCGGCTGTCGCACCGCCTTTTAGATGGGGCGCAGCAGCCGCAGCGGGTTTATCACTTGATCATTGCAGGCAGCTTGGTGTCATGGTGACAGATACCGGTGACGGCAGGAACGTTCCTTGAGCCCAATTTGAATTGCTGTTGACGATGAGTCCTCCTTGTGGGCAACCAGACGCGCGTGGATTGGCGTAGGGTGTCCGCGTTAGTGTGTTTCCCGTCACTGTTGCGCTGATTGCGCCATCAACGTATATCGACGCATGCATGCGCGTTGCTACACCTGCAGTCGTATTGTTGACGAACGAGAAACCGGAAGAGGTCTGTCGCACCGGGCCGCTCCATTGGCGGCTGCCCAAGGTTGCCCCAAAAACAACGAATTGATCTGGTGCGGCAAAGAACGTATTGCCAGTGATCTGTGCACCAGTGAAAAAGTGAGGAGTGCTGTTTAGTGGTTCCACGCCAAGGGCAGCTATTACAGGCAAATTGCCATTTACAATGAAGTTGTTCCGAACAATACTGCGTTGAGTGGCAGGTGATGAACGCATCAGCACGATGCCAACATCGGTTGCATCCACTACATGATTGTTTTCGATCAGTGCGTTCTCACAAGCGTTACTAATGCCATCGGCCCAACGCCCGTCGCTACCCGGTTCGAAAGCGCTTGATCCGTAACCCACGCTTAAGTTTGATTGCACCGTCGCGGAGCCACATACGCGGTTCTCTCCACGCCCATGTAGATACAGAGTGGACCAGCCTGCTGGTGTGTCTGTGCGTACCTGACTAACTACGGCCCCGGTTCCTCCGGGGACGATGATGTTTCCGGTGGCGCTGGCGTCGCTGCCGAAGCCCACAATTGATCGTTGCCCACTTACCCAGACAGACTGAAGTCTGGCGTTAACAGTGTTGCCGGCGCTGTGATAACCGCCGACGCTAACCATGACGTCATTGAAAAGTGATGCCCTAACCAATCTAGCCTGTTTGGCGTACTGGGTGTGGCTGGGTTGACCGGTAGTCGCCAGAGTCACATTGGAAGGTATGTCTAGTCGCGAGTTGAGTAGGATGACTGCGCGTTGCGCAAGATACAGCGTTCCCCCGCCTGAGGCGCTCAGCGAATTCAATTGAGACTGGAGTTGTGACTGAGTCCCAGAAAATCCGGTGCCAATATGTATTCCGGTCGGAGCTGGTTGCGCACCCCAGGTTAGTCTGGTTTTGCAGATTCCACCCGAATTCATTACATTTTCTTGAAACTCACCGCTTGTGACGAATGCTTCGACCAACGCGGTCAGTGTGCCCCCGCCGTTCAAATATGATACGTACTGAGAGAGGCCGCCCGCGTCAGGATCGCGACCTAGAAGGCCTCGGTAGATCGTTATTACCCGCTCCGTGTTGTCGTACGGAAGGCTGAGGTATTCTGCGGAGGCGTAGGTGTTGCGTGCGAATCCTTGCGCCATTGCGAATGAACACGGCACTCCTGAATGCGCATTCAATTGCTGCATCCAACCGGACGCGTCCGGTGCACGACCAAGTGCCTCAGTATAAAGCCGCGTTACCAGCCCGGCAGGAATCTCGGCGCGAACTGCGCCGCATATGCTGCTCAAGCCAAGTGCGGCAACAAAGGCTGAAATTTTTCTTACAGAATTCATTGTTCGACTCCCTTAAGTCGGTTGAGGTGGGGTTGGCAAACTGGCCTTTTGCTTCTAAGGCAGGAAAATATAGTCGAAGAGACGGCTCTCTGGCGCTGCGGTATCGACCAGGGCGGCTTGTTGTGGGTCGATGGTGAACATGGCTCCGGCATCCCTGGCTCATGAATTCTGAAGTCACGAGGGGCAAAACAGTTGGCGACGATGCAGCTAATTGGTGCGATGGCGAGAAGGTGCTTGCATCTGGGCACTTCTCGAAACTTACTTTGCAGCAAACCTGCCGACATACAGATCAACGACTTGTGGAAGTTCGGAGGATCAGAAAACAAGGTTTCGAGAAGTGCTCATCTGGCTTTTCGCCTCTGGTTGCTGCTCATCCATAAACGCCCCAAACCGCTCGCAAGCCCCCAGGATGTGCGCCCGCGTCAGCTTGGCCGCGGTCTTGGCGTCGCCGGCCACGCAGGCGTCCAGGATGGCTTGGTGCTCGTCCTTGGCCTGGCGCCGCGCATCACTCGTCTGCTGCAGCTGGTCCACCAGGTAGCGATCGGTCTTGTCGAGGGCCTCCACCACAGCCTGCAGGTGGTAGGGCATTTGCGCCTGCTCGTAGAGCGCGCTGTGGAAGTCGCGGTTCAGGTCGCCCCAGCGGGCGCTGTCGCTCTCCTTCGCGAAGGCCTGGCAGCGCTTCTTGGCCTCCAGCAGCGCGGCGGGGCTCATGCGCTCGACGGCGCGCAGGATCAGCTCGCCCTCGACGAGGGCGCGGAAGCGGCAGATCTCCTCGATGTCGGCGCGGCTGTGCGCGGCCACCGTGTAGCCGTGGTAGCGCTTGATGGCGACCAGGCCATGCTGCTCCAGGCGGGTCAGCGCCTCGCGCACGGGGATGCGGCTGGTGGCGAACTGCCGCGCCAGCTCCTCCTGGCGCAGCGGGCTGCCGTCGGGGAGCGCGCCGTTGATGATGGCGCGGCGCAGCGCCTCGAAGACCTGGTCGGCCGCCGAGGGCGGCGTGGCGATGGCGGGCGGAGAGAGCAGGGGACTGCGCGCGGCGGGCATGGCGGCGATTGTTGACCAGGCGGCGCCGGGTTTGGATCCAATCTCCGGCCGGGTGTTGCTCCTGTTTATTGGATATTGGATCCAATGTTGCTATGCTGCCTGCCGTTCCGGGCTGCTTCGGCCCCGCCCCCAGACCCCAGGCCGCCGCAGTCGGTGGCCGCAGCCCGCAGGAGACGCAAGATGTGGAAGGGTGTGATCCCCGCCGTCACGACCAAGTTCAAGACGGATGGCAGCCTGGATGAGGCCGAGATGGCGCGCTGCTTCGCGCTGCAGATGGACGCGGGCTGCGACGGCCTGATCGCCTGCGGTTCGCTGGGCGAGGGGCCGATGCTCACGCACGAGGAGCGCTTGGCGGTGTTCCGCCTGGCCAAGCAGGCGACGGGCAGCAAGCCGGCGCTGCTGACCGTGGCCGAGGCCGGCACGCGCGAGGCCTGCGAGCTGGCGAAGAAGGCGGCGCGCGCCGGCGCCGATGGTCTGATGGTGGTGCCCAGCACGATTTACCACACGGATGCGCGGGAGACGGCGGCGAACCTGCGGGCGATTGCCGCAGCGGCCGACCTGCCGGTGATGATTTATTCCAACCGCATCGCCTACCGCGTGGACGTGACGACGGACCTGCTGGAGGAGCTGGCCGATGACGCCCGCTTCGTGGCGGTCAAGGAAAGCAGCGACGACATCCGCCGCACCACCGAGATCATCAACCGCCTGGGCGAGCGCTATGCGGTGCTGACCGGCGTGGACAACCTCGCCTACGAGGCCTTGTGCGCCGGGGCGGTGGGCTGGGTGGCCGGGCTGGTGGTCGCCTTCCCCAAGGAGACCGTGGCCATCTACACGCTGGTGCAGGCCGGCCGGCATGCGGAGGCCCTGGCCATCTACCGCTGGTTCCGCCCGCTGCTGGATCTGGATGTGTCCAGCTACCTGGTGCAGAACATCAAGCTGGTGGAGGCGCTGGCCATCGATTCCAACGAGCGCGTGCGCGCGCCGCGCCTGCCGCTGGCGGGGGCGCAGCGGGCGAAGGTGGAGGAGGTGGTGCGGGTTGCGCTGGCAACGCGGCCCACCTTGCCGGTGCTCTGAGATGGAGTTCCGCAGCTTTGTGGGCGGGCGCTGGCTGGATGGCCGGCCCGTCGTCAACGAAAACCCCTCGGATCTGGCGCAGGCTGTCGGCACAGCCTACGAGGTGGATGCCGCTGCGGTGCATGCCGCGGTCGATGCAGCGAGCGCCGCCGCGCCGGCCTGGGCGCAGAGCACGCCGCAGCAGCGCTTCGATGTGCTGGACCGCATCGGCAGCGAGATCCTCGCCCGCCGCGAGGAGCTGGGCCGCCTGCTGGCCAGCGAGGAGGGCAAGACCCTGCCCGAGGCGATCGGCGAGGTGGGCCGCGCCGGGCAGATCTTCAAGTTCTATGCCGGCGAGGCGTTGCGCCAGGCCGGGGTGATGCTGGACTCGGTGCGGCCCGGCGTGCGCACCGAGGTGGTTCGCGAGCCCCTGGGCGTCGTCGGTTTGATCACGCCCTGGAACTTCCCGATCGCGATCCCCGCCTGGAAGGTGGCGCCGGCGCTGGCCTATGGCAACACCGTGGTGCTGAAGCCGGCCGACAAGGTGCCGGGCAGCGCTTGGGCCTTGGCCGAAATCATCAGCCGCAGCGGTCTGGCTGAGGGCGTGTTCAACCTCGTGCTGGCGCGCGGGGCTGTGGCCGGGCCGGTGCTGGTGGACCGGCCCGAGGTGGCGGCGATCAGCTTCACCGGATCGCAGTCCGTGGGCCGGCGTTTGGCGGCTGACTGCGGGCTGAGGCTCAAGAAGCTGCAGCTGGAGATGGGCAGCAAGAACCCGCTGCTGGTGCTGGACGACGCTGACATCGAGCAGGCGGTGAACTGCGCGGTGCAGGGTGCCTTCTATTCCACCGGCCAGCGCTGCACGGCCTCCAGCCGGCTCATCGTCACCGAGGGCGTGGCGGCTGCTTTCAGCGCGCGCCTGCTGGAGGCGACGCAGGCGCTGCGCGTGGGTCATGCGCTGGCGTCGCAGACGCAGATCGGGCCGGTGGTCGACGCGGCGCAGCTGGCCAGCGTGCAGGCCGATCTGCAGCAGGCGCTCGACGAGGGCGCGCGCCTGCTGTGCGGCGGTGAGCAACTGCGCCGCGACACCGAGGGCTATTTCCTTGCGCCCGTACTGCTGGAAGGCGCCGCGCCGGATGCGCGCATCAACCGCGTCGAGGTCTTCGGCCCGCTGGCCACCCTGGCCGTGGTGCGCGACTACGAGGCGGGGCTGGCGATGGCCAATGACTCCGAGTTCGGCCTGGCGGCCGGCATCTGCACGCGCTCGCTCAAGCACGCCGAGGACTTCCGGCGCCGCGCGCAGGCCGGGCTGGTGATGGTGAACTTGCCGACCGCCGGCGTGGACTACCACCTGCCCTTTGGTGGCCGCAAGGGCTCCAGCTACGGCCCGCGCGAGCAGGGCGCGGCGGCGGCGGAGTTCTATACGACGGTGAAGACCTGCTACGTCCTGCCCTGATGGACGGGCTGGATTGCTTGCCGCCGGTGAACATCGGCCAGGGCGGCCTGAAGACGCCCTGGCTGGTGGTCGGGGCCGGCGTTGTCGGCCTGGCCTGCGCGCTGCGCCTGCAGGCCGCTGGGCTCAAGGTGGTGGTGCTGGACCGCGAGGGCGTGGCGGCCGGGGCCAGCCGCGGCAATGCCGGTGCGCTGGCGTTTTCCGATGTGCTGCCGCTGGCCTCGCCGGGCATCCTGCGCCAGGCGCCGCATTGGCTGCTCGACCCCTTGGGCCCGCTGGCGCTGCGACCCGGCTACCTGCTGCCGATGCTGCCCTGGCTGTGGAAGTTCTGGCGGGCCAGCCAGCCGGCTCAAGTTGAGCGCAGCGCGCGTGCGCAGGCTGCGCTGTTGGCGCTGTCGGCCCAGGCCTGGCCGGTGCTGCTGGAGCTGGCCGGTGCCAGCGATCAAGTGCGCGACGGCGGCAATCTGCATCTGTACGACAACGAGGCCAGCTGGCGCGCCGCACTGCCGGGCTGGCAGCAGCGCGCGGGCTTCGGCATCGGCTTCGAGCACCTGCAGGGCGCGGAGGCGATCGCCGCCTACCAGAGCGGCCTCGCGCCGCAATTCCGCCATGCCACCTTCGTGCCGCAATGGCAGACCGTGGACGACCCGCTGCGCTTGACGCGCTCGCTGGCCCAAGCCTTCATCGCCCGCGGCGGGCGGCTGCTGCGTGGGGAGGTGAGGGCGCTGGCGTCCAGCGCCGCCGGCCTCAGCCTGCAGCTCGCCGACGGTGGGAGGCTGCAGGCCGAGCGCCTGCTGCTCTGCGCCGGCGCCTGGTCGCACCGCGTGGCGGCCAGCCTGGGCGAGCGATTCCCGCTGGAAACCGAGCGCGGCTACAACAGCACCTTGCCGCCGGGCGCATTCGCGCTGCAGCGCCAGCTGACCTTCTGCAACCATGGCTTCGTCGTCACGCCGATCGCCAGCGGCGTGCGGGTGGGCGGTGCGGTCGAGTTCGCCGGCTTGGAGGCCGCGCCGAACTGGGCCCGTGCCGACGCCTTGCTGGCCAAGGCCCAGCGCTTCCTGCCCGATCTGAACATCGCCGGCGGCACGCGTTGGATGGGCTGCCGGCCCTCGCTGCCCGATTCGCTGCCGGTGATCGGCGCCTCGCCGGCCGATGCGAGGCTCTTCTACGCCTTCGGCCACGGCCACCTGGGTCTGACGCAGGCCGCAGCGACCGCCGAGCTGGCGCTGGACTGGGCGCTGCAGCGGCGCAGCCGCATCGAGCTGGGCGCGTTTGCGGCGGCGCGCTTTTTCTGAGCCTGTGGGGGCGATGCCCGCCCGGCTCGCGGATGATCTTGCGCTTCCACCACTCGAACGCGAGAGCCTCATGTTCAGCCACATCATGGTCGGCAGCAACGACATCGACCGCGCCCAGGCCTTCTACGACGCCGTGCTCGGCGTGCTCGGCGTCGGCGCGCCGATCCGCAACGTCGCGAAGACCGGCCATGTGCGCCTGTTCTACCGCCACGAGGGCATGAGTTTCTGCATCACGCAGCCGATCAACGGCGAGCCGGCCAGTGTGGCCAATGGCGGCACGATTGGCTTCAAGTGCAGCTCGCCCGAGCAGGTTCGGGCCTTTCACGACGCGGCGCTGGCGCAGGGCGGCCAGTCGATCGAGGAGCCACCGGGCCCGCGCGACGCCGGCACCGGCCTGCTGCACCTGGCCTATGTGCGCGACCCGGACGGCAACAAGCTCTGCGCGCTGCACCGGCCCAAGCCTTGAGCCATCCCCATTGAGCCATCCCTAGAACGGTGGTTCGATCGCTCGGGGCCGCGTGGACACTGTGATCCCGTCGTTCCGCCCACCAGAGCGCCCATGCAGCCCACGACCCCGCCCATTGCCTGGACCCCGCCGGTGCCGATCGAGGTCTTGCGCGTCGAGCGCGTTCGCCTGCCGCGGCAGTCGGGCCTCTATCTGTTCACCAACCACGATGGCGCTGTCCATCCGCGTCTGGGCAATCTCTACCTGGGCAAGGCGAAGAGCCTGTATGCGCGCCTGCAGTCCTATCTGGTGGACCCGGCCAGCCTGATGCTGTTCTCGCCGCGCAATCCGCTGAAGACCAATAGCTCGCTGCGCCACGCCGGCAAGGCGCAGCTGCTCGTCGAGGTGCAGCAGAAATACCGCGAGGCCGGCGCCACGCAATCCTTCATCTGGGTTCGCTGGCATGTCTGCCCGTCGCCGCGGGCGCTGGAGAAGGCGCTGATCCAGCAGATGCGGCCGGCCTTCAACACGCAGGACATTGGCCCTGATTAGGGCCTGTTAGCACGACGTTCGCGTGGCTTCCCGTCGTGTTAGCAGGCCCTAGCCCATGCGCTCGCCGCGTTCGCAGGCGGCGATCAGTTGGTCGAGCCGGCGCGCTCGCGTGGCCGCCTGTTTTGCGCTGCTGATCCAGTGCAGCAGCCTGCGGCGGTAGCCCGGCGGGCAACTTTGAAAGTAGGCCCAGGCGGCGGCGTGCGCCTCGAAGCGCTGCTGCGCCTCGGCGGCCAGTTCGGGCTCGGTGACGCGGTCGTGCGAATAGACCTGGGAGCGCTCGGGCTGACGCTGCGCAAACACCGCCAGGCCGGCGGGCTGCAGCCGGCCCTGGGCCTGCAGCGCCTCGATCTTGGCGAGATTGACCGCGCTCCAGATCGAGCCCGGCCGCCGCGGCGTGAAGCGGATGCGGTAGCGCGCATCGTCCACGCGCTGGCGCAAGCCGTCGATCCAGCCCCAGCACAGGGCCTCGTCGACCGATTCGGGCCAGCTCAAGCGCGTGGGCTGGCCGCGCCGGACCTTGTGGAAGCCGACCCAGAGCGATTCGGCCGTGGCCGCGTTGGCGCGCAGCCAATCGCCCCAGGCGGCGGGGCTGTCGAAGTAGACCGCGTCTTCCCGGTCCGGGGGCGTCATGCGGCGCGCCGGCCCAGCCGGGCCTGCAGCAGCGGCAGCAGTTGCACCGCGAGCAGCGCGCCGAGGATCAGCGTGCAGCCGAGCAGGCCCTGGCCGCTCAGGCGCTCGCCCAGTAGCCAGGCGCCGAAGAGCGCGGCGAACAGGGTCTCGCTGCTGAGGATGATGGCGGCGTCGGCCGCCTGCGCATGGCGTTGCGCGACCACCTGCGCCGTGAAGGCCAGGCCCACGCTGACGGCGCCGGTGTAGACGATGGGCAGCCAGGCGGCCTGGATCTGCGCCAGCGTGAACGGCTCGAAGGCTAGCGCCCAGGCGGTGTTGGCCATGCCGACGACCGCGAACTGTGCGCAGGCGACCAGGAAGGGCGCATGCAGGCGGTCGGCGATGCGGCCCACGTACAGCACATGCAGGGCCCAGGGCACGGCCGACGCGATGACCCAGGCGTCGCCCACGTTGAGGTTCAGCTCGTGCGCGCCGCTGAGCAGGAAGGCGCCGACCAAACACGCCAGGCCGCCGGGCCAGACGCTCCAGTGCGGCGCCTCGCGCAGCAGCAGCATCGAGAAGATGGGCACCAGGGGTACATAAAGCGCGGTCAGGAAACCGGCGTTGGTGACCGTGGTGCTGACGATGCCGATCTGCTGCATGACCGCACCCAGCGCCAGCAGCGTGCCCAGCGCGCAACTGGCCGGCAGCCAGTCGCGGGTGGCCAGCGGTGGCAAGGGCAGGGCGGCGCGGCGCCGCCATTCCCAGACGGCCAGGGGCAGCACGACCAGCGCGCCGATCAGGAAGCGCACGCCGGTGAAGGCCACCGGGCCGATGGCCTTCATGCCCAGCGATTGCGCGACGAAGGCCGAAGCCCAGATGACGGCGACGACGGTGAGCAGCAGGTTCGCCTGGCTGCGGGTCCAGCGGTGGGGGGGCATCAGGGGCGCCCGGCTGCCCGAAGCCACTGAGCGCCCCCTCGGGGGGTGGCGAATGCCAGTGAGACTGGGGGCTTTTTCATCGTGCAGTGCTTTCGATCAGGCTCAGCTCGGCGGCGCTGAAGCCGGCGCGGGCGCGCGCCTCGTGGTTCAAAGGTTTGCGTGGCCGCGGCGCCTGGTACTGGGCGCAGAGCGCGGGGAAATCGCTGAGCGGGTCCACGCCGTCGCGCGCGCAGGCCCAGTGGTACCAGCGGTTGCCGATGGCGACATGGCCGACCTCGTCGCGCAGGATCACATCGAGGATCTCCACAGCGCGCGTGTCTCCGGCCTGGCCCAGCTTCTTCTGCAGCGGCGGCGTGGCGTCCAGGCCGCGCGCCTCCAAGGTGCGCGGCACCAGGGCCATGCGGGCGCGGAAGTCGTGCGCCGTGCGCGCCGTCATCTGCCACAGGCCGTCGTGGGCGTCGTGGTCGCCGTAGTCGATGCCCAGTGTTTTCAGGTGCTCGCGCAGCAGGCTGAAGTGCAGGGCCTCCTCGGCGGCCACCTGCAGCCAGTCGCGGTAGAAGTCGGGCGGCAGGTCGGGGAAGCGCCAGGCGGCGTCCAGCGCGAGATTGATCGCGTTGAACTCGATGTGGGCGATGGCGTGCAGCAGCGCGGCGCGGCCCTCGGGCGTGAAGGCCGAGCGCGAGCGCGGCATCACATGGGCCTGCAGCAGGGGGCGGTCGGGGCGGCCCGGCAGGCCGACAGGCTCGTCGAAACGGGCGTCAGGGGCAATGCTGGCGCTGCCATCCTGCACGGCGCGCCACAGGGCCTGAGCACCGGCCGCCTTGGTCTGCGGATCGGTGTCCAGCAGGAGGGCGAGCGCCTGGGCGCGGGCATCGGCAGACATGGGCGGATTATCCTGGCCGCCCCATCCACAAATGGAAAGCACGATGAGCGTCTACGCCCTGGGCGAACACCGCCCGCAACTCGAAGAAGGCTGCTGGGTCGCGCCCTCGGCCACGGTGGTCGGTCAGGTGGCGATGGGCCGCGACGGCTCGGTCTGGTTCGGCGCCGTGCTGCGCGGCGACTCGGCCAGCCTGAGCTTTGGCGAACGCGTAAACGTGCAGGACGGCGCGATCTGCCACGCGGATGCCGGCTTCCCCCTGCAGGTGGGCGACGACGTGACCATCGGCCACCAGGCCATGGTGCATGGCTGCACGATCGAGGCCGGCTGCCTGATCGGCATTCAGTCCGTGGTGATGAACGGCGCGGTGATTGGCGAGGGCAGCCTGGTTGGGGCTGGCGCCCTGGTCACCGAGGGCAAGGTCTTCCCGCCGCGCAGCCTCATCGTCGGCAGCCCGGCCAAGCTGCTGCGCGAGCTGACGCCCGAGGAGAGCGCCAAGCTCAAACTGAGTGCGGCTCACTACGCCCGCAACGGCGCGCGCTACGCGGCCGAGCTGACAATGCTGCCCGATGAGTGAACTGCACCGCTTTTTGTTCGAGGGCCTGCCTGTGCGCGGCCTCTTCGTGCGCCTGACCGACAGCTGGCAGACCCTGCAAGGCCAGCGTGCCGAGCCCCTGCCCGAGCCGGTGATGCGCCTGCTGGGCGAGATGAGCGCTTGCGCGCTCTTGATGGAGGCGAATCTGAAGTTCGATGGCGCCTTGATCCTGCAGATCGCCGGCGATGGGCCGGTGCGCCTGGCCGTGGCCGAGGCGCGCACCGGCCTGGGCTACCGCGCGACCGCCAAGCTGCAAGGCGAGGTGGGCGCCGGCGACGCGTTCGCCGAGCTGACGAATCTACGCGGCGGTGGCCGCTGCGCCGTGACTCTGGACCCGACCGGCCGCCTGCCCAATACCGACCCCTACCAGGGCGTGGTGCCGCTCAACAACGACGACGGCCTGCCGCTGCGCAATCTGGCCGAGGCCATCGAGCAGTACATGGCCAAGAGCGAGCAGCTGCAGACCAAGGTGGTGCTGGCCGCCACCGCGCAAGGCGCGGCCGGCATGCTGATCCAGCGCATCCCGCTGGAAGGCGAAGGCAATCTGGCCGGTCAACTCACGCAGGAACAGCAGGACGAACTGGCCGACGCGTTCCCGCGCATCGCGATGAAGGCGGCCACGCTGACGCCCGAGGAACTGCTGGACCTGCCGGTCGACCAGCTCTTCCACCGCCTGTTCTGGGAAGAAAAGCTGCTGCGCTACGAGCCGCAGACGCCGCGCTTCGCCTGCACCTGCTCGCGCGAACGCGTGGGCCGCATGCTGGTCAATCTGGGCCGCGAGGAGGTCGAGTCGGTGCTGGCCGAGCAAGGCCAGGTCGAGATCGGCTGCGACTTCTGCGGCGCACAGTACCGCTTCGACCCTGTCGATGCCGCCCAACTCTTCCTGGCCGACGGCAGCGTGCAGTCGGCGCAGGGCGGGCTGCAGTGACAGAATCAAGGCCTGTTTCCGGAGCTTGAACCATGCGTTCGTCTGCACCTTCTCTGCTTGATGTCACGGTGGAGCCCACGGCGGCCCAGTGGGACACCCTGGCCCGTGCGGCCTTGAAGAAGGTCATGCAGCGCAAGGTGCAAGCCGAGCGCCGCTTCATGAGCAGCCTGGAACGCAGCGTGAAGCGAGCGGTGGCTGAGGAACAGCGGCGACAACGCGTCGCTGTCTGAAGGTGTGACGGGCGACGCCGCGTCCCCCAAACCCATCCTGGTGGTCATTGCCGGCGCGAACGGTTCCGGCAAGACCACGCTGACCTTGCAGCTGCAGGGCGACCGTTGGCTCCAGGGCGTCGAATACCTGAACCCCGACAGCATTGCCGAACAGCGCTTTGGTGGCTGGAACGACCCGCAGGCGGTCCTGCAGGCCGCGCAATTTGTGACCCAGGAACGCGAGGCGGCCTTGCGCGACGGGCGCTCGCTGGCGTTTGAGACGGTGTTCTCTGCGCCCGACAAGCTCGACTACCTGCGCCGGGCCAAGCAGGCCGGCTACTTCATCCGCCTGTTCTTCGTCAGCACCGATTCGGCCCTGACCAATGTGCGCCGGGTCGCGCAGCGGGTCATGGAAGGCGGGCACGACGTGCCGATCCGCAAGATCCTGCAGCGCTACGAGCGCTCGGTGGCCCAGGCGGCGCAGGCCATGCAATGGGTGGATCGCTTCTATCTGTTCGACAACAGCGTGGACGGCGCGCCGATCCGCCGCGTGCTGCGCGCCCGCGACGGCCGCCTGGTGAAAACCTATAGCGAGCCACCGCATGCGGTGGCTCGCTTGCTGGCCGAGGCCTTGATCAGAGCTTGATGCCCACCAGCTCCGCGCTCTTGCGGGGGTTGATCAGGTTCACGCGGCCCTTGCGTTCGGCGCCCTGCAGGATCGCGTCCTTGACCTGGGCCACCGTCAGCTCGGGCTTGAGCGCGAACAGCTTGCCGGCCAGGTTCGCCACCTGCGGGCTGGCCATGCTGGTGCCGCTGAACTTCACCTTGTCGCCACCGGGCAGATAGCTTTCCACTTCGAAGCCGTTGGCATGCACAACCACGGTCTTGCCGAAGGTGGAGAAGCTGGTCTCGTCGCCCGCCTTGTCGACGGAGCCCACGGTGATCAGGTTCGGCAACTGGAAGCCGGCGGGGATGTACTCGGCGAAGTCGGCGTTGTTGTCCTCGTTGCCCGAGCCGGCCACGAAGAGGATCTCCGGCGCCGAAGCGATGGCCTCGCGCAGTGCGTCGCGCTCGATGGCGAAGAGCTGGCGGGCGAGCTGCTTGCGCTCCTCCGGGCTCTTGCCCACGTTGTGCCAGGCCAGCGAGCCCTCGTAAGCGCTGGCCCCGTAGCGCCAGCTCATGTTGACGACGCGCAGCTTCTGCTGCTTGAAGCCGTCGACGATGGCCTTGTAGGCGGCCGCGGTGGCCCGCGAGCGCGACTGGGTGGGCAGCGAGGGCTCGCTCTTGTGGCTCCACAGCATGGTGGCCGCATAGACGCGGGCGAAGGGGTTGCCGTCGACCGCGATGCCGGCCACATGGGTGCCATGGGTGTAGAGGCCGGCCATCGCGAGGTCTTCCTGGAAGCCCTTGGCCTGCTCGGCCTTCAGGCCGCCGACGACCTGCTTGAGCTTGCGGGCGTCCTCGGTGTCCAGCGCGGCGCGCAGGTCCATATTGCCCTTGACCAGTTGCTGCAGCTGCGCCCAGCGCGGCGCGGCCTCGCCCAGCGGGCGCAGCAGGTCCTTGGCCGGTTGGCCCAGCTCGTCGAAGGCGATGCCGCGGCCGGCGGTGGGCTTGAAGAGTGCAAGGTCCACGCCCGAGTCCCAGATGCCGACGCCGACCTCGCTGGCCTTGGCGTTCGCGGCAATGGCGAACTGGCGCGGCGTCCAGACGTCCGGCTTGGCCACTGCGCTGGCCTGGTTCTTGTCGATGACCGCCTGCAGGCCGGCCACGACCGAGTCCTTGAACGGCAGGATCAGCTCCTGCTGCAGGCGCACGCCGACGATGCTGACGACGATGCCCTCGGGCATCACCATGTTCATGTTCTTGGCCGCCACGTCGATCTGCTGCTGGAAGCTGCCGCGGGCCAGCGCCGGATTCATCAGCTCGAACTGGCCCTTGCTGCCCTTGATGCTGTCGCCGGCCTCGGCCCAGTTCAGCGCACCGTAGCGCTTCTCGACCTCCGCGCGCACCCAGGCGGCGTCCTTGGCGCCCAGTTGCTGATCGCGCAGGATGCTGGCCAGCAGGCCGGCCGTGGCGCGCGGGCCCGGCTTGTCTTGCAATGCGCGCAGCTGCTCGACCAGCGGCGGCACGGCGGCCCAGTCGCCCTTGAACTGCGCCAGGGTCATCAGCACGTTCATGTAGGCGCGCTGCGTGGCGGCGTCGCGGATCTCGTACTTCTCCAGATCGGCGCGCAGATTGCGCTCCAGGCCTTCGGCCAGGGCCAGCACCTCGGCCTTGGGCGCGTCCAGGTACTCGCTGGGCAGCTTGTCCAGCTTGATGGTGCGGCGCGGCAGCTGCTCGGCGCTGGTGATCACTTCCTTGCTGGGCGCCTGGGCCTGCGCCGGGGCCGGTGCAATGCCGGCCAGGACCAGGGAGAGCAGCAGCGGGGTGAGCGAGAAACGCATCGGGACTTCCTTGTGGGTTGACGATGGGGCGGACTCTAGGCAGGAGTGCTCCGCAAAGGACTCGTCATGGGGTGAGTGGAGGCTTGCGGCGCATGAGTCGACAATCCGCCGCTATGAGTGAAGCTGCCGCCCAAGCCCAGACCGCCCCCAACGCCGATCCGGCGGAACTCGCCAAGTTCAGCGAGGCCGCCCACCGTTGGTGGGATCCGGAGAGCGAGTTCAAGCCTCTGCACCAGATCAACCCCTTGCGCTTGGGCTGGATCGATGGCCTGGCCGGGCTCAAGGGCAAGACGGTGCTCGATGTCGGCTGTGGCGGCGGCCTGCTCGCCGAGGCCATGGCCCGCCATGGTGCCGCCGAGGTGCTGGGCATCGACTTGAGCACGAAGGCCCTGGGCGTGGCCCAGCTGCATGCGATGGAGGCCGAGGTGATGAACCTGGCCTACCGCGAGGTGCCCGTCGAACAACTGGCGGCCGAACAGCCGGCGCGCTTCGATGTGGTGACCTGCATGGAAATGCTGGAGCATGTGCCGGACCCGGCCTCGGTGGTGCGGGCCTGCTGCCAGTTGGTCAAGCCGGGCGGTCGGGTCTTCTTCAGCACCCTGCACCGCAATGCCAAGGCCTGGCTGCTGGCGGTCGTCGGCGCCGAGTACGTCCTGAATATGCTGCCGCGCGGCACCCACCACTACGAGCGCTTCATCCGCCCCAGCGAGCTGGCCGGCATGGCACGCGACGCGGGTCTGGTGCCGCTGCAGATGACCGGCCTGCAATACAACCCGCTGAAGCAGCGCTACACCTTGGGTCCGGACACCGACGTCAACTACCTGATCGCCTGCCAGCGGCCGTGATGCCGCTGAGCGGCCTGCGCGCCGTCCTTTTCGACCTCGACGGTACCCTGGTGGATTCGGCGCCCGATCTGGCCGCCAGCGCGAACCGCCTGCGCGCCCGCCAGGGCCTGCCACCGCTGCCGCTGGCGGCGCTCAGACCGTTTTGCGGCAGCGGTGCGCGCGGCATGCTGGAGCTCGGCCTGAACCTGCGCCCGGCGGATGCCGGCTACGAGACGGCCCGCCTGGCTTTCCTGGCCGACTACGCCGAGCACCTGCTGGATGGCACGGACCCGTTCCCGGGCATCGCCGAGTTGCTGCTCGGGCTGACCCGCCGCGGTCTGCAATGGGGCATCGTGACGAACAAGGCCGAATCCCTGGCGCAGCCGCTGCAGCAGGCCTTTGCGGCGCTGCAGGGCGCGGCCGTGCTGGTCGGCGGCGACAGCACGCCGTACCGCAAGCCGCACCCGGCGCCGCTGCTGGAGGCAGCGCGGCGCCTGCGGTGGCCGCCGCAGCAATGTGTCTATGTGGGCGACGATGCGCGCGACATCCAGGCCGCGCACGCCGCCGGCATGCGCGCCGTGGCGGTGCGCTGGGGCTATCTGGGCCTGCAGCCCGTCGATGACTGGGGCGCGGATGTGCAGATCGCCCATCCCCTGGAATTGCTGGATTTGCTGGAGACCTGAGCCCATGCGCGCACTGGCTGTGCTTCTTTTCTTGCTGGGCGGCTGCGCGACGGCACCGGCGCCGCAACGCGAGCTGGAGCGTGCCATGTGGCCCGCGGTCATCGTCGAGGGCGAGACCCAGGCCAGCACCCTGACCGCGCGCATGCAGGTGCATCAGGTGCCCGGCCTGGCTGTGGCGCTGATCCGCGACGGCCGCCTGGCCTGGAGCGCTAGCTATGGCGTCGAGACCCCGGGCGGTGCGCCGGTACGCGCCGAGACCCTGTTCCAGGCCGGCTCGCTGGCCAAGCCGCTGACCGCCTTGGCCGCACTGCGCCTGGCCGCAGCCGGACGTGCCGATCTGGACGCCGACCTTGGCGACTGGCTGCGCGGCCTGGGCTTGCAGACCGGCCCGGCCGACGCGGTCCATCCGGTGACCCTGCGCGGCCTGCTGGAGCATCGCGCCGGCATCGTGCCGGGCGGCTACCCCGGCTATGCGCAGGGGGTGTCGGTGCCGACGCTGGCGCAGATCCTGAAGGGCGAGCCGCCGGCCCACAGCGCCCAGCCCAAGGTGCTGCGCCAGCCGGGCTCGCGCCTGATGTACTCGGGTGCCGGCTACAGCCTGGCCCAGCAGCGCCTGAGCGAGCTGGCGGGCGAAGATTTCGAACCGCTGATGCAGCGCTGGCTGCTGCAGCCGCTGGGCCTGCGCCACAGCGACTTCGCGCTGCGCAAGCCGGGCGCGGCCGCCGTGGCCCACGGCCATGACGCCAAGGGCCAGCCGGTGCCGGGCGGCTGGCGCAATCATCCGGAGGCCGCGGCCGCCGGTCTCTGGGCGAGCGCCGACGATCTGGCACGCCTGCTGATCGAGATGCGCCTGGGCTGGCAGGGGCGCAGCGCGGTGTTCGAGCAGAAGCTGCTGCAGGAGCTGCTGGCGCGACCCTTTGCCGGCCATGTCTACGGCTTCCGCCTGGTGGGCGAGGGCGAGCGGCAGTTCCTCGTGCACTACGGCGGCACCGAGGGCTATTCGGCCGGCATGGTCATCAATCTGCACAGCGGCCAGGGCGCGGTCTATCTGAGCAACGGCGACGGCGGCCGGAACCTGGGCCATGAGGTTCTGATGGCGGCCGCCATGACCGAGGCTTGGGCCGAGTTCCAGCCGCAGCGCGCGCGCCGCGCGAGCCTTGACGCGGCGCAGCTGGCCGCTTTGGCCGATCTGGCGGGCAGCTACCCATTTCCGAGCTCGCGCAGCAAGGTCCTCGTCGAATGGACGGGTGCCGAGCTGGTGCTGGTCTTCCCGAACGGCGACCGCTACGCGCTGATGCCGCAGGCCGGCGAAGCGCTGAGCTTCATCCATCTGGGCAGCGGCGTCGAGGCCCGCTTCAAGCTGAATGCCGGCGCGCAGCCCCGGCTTGTCCTTTACGGCGATGAGGCTGAACGCGAGGCCTCGCCGGCACACTGAGGGGCAGGGGGCATAATTGGCAGTCTGGGCCCGACCTGGCTTCGACGGGGGTGCGGATCTGGAGCAAGGCATGTCGAGCACCAGTTCGCTCGTAAATCCACTGGAAACAAACCAACTGCGAACGACGAACGTTTCGCCCTCGCCGCTTAAACACCGGTGAGCCTCTCAACGGCAGGCCGATGGGCCGGGTCTGATTCCGCAAGGATGAAAGGCTGAGAGGTCATTCACATCGGCTGGTCCTGACTGGTGCCCCTCCAGCCAGGACGAGACTCAAAGGGCTGGGTTCCTCCGTAGCGTGCGCGATGCGCGACATGGAGCCGAGATTCAAATCAACGCGCTAAACATGTAGATCTGCCCGGTGATGGCTTTCGGACGGGGGTTCAATTCCCCCCGGGTCCACCAATCGAGCGAACGGCCACCCAAGGGTGGCCGTTCTTTTTTGCGTGCCCCGGAGGGAATCGAACCCAGGTCCCGGTCAGCGGGTGCGCTGGATACTGCGTGCATGCCCCCTTCCACTCCTCGCAGCAGTCTGGCCTGGGACGATCTGCGCCTGCTGCTCGCGATTGCCGAAAGCGGCAGCCTGTCGGCCGCTGCGCGGCAGTTGGGCATCAGCCATCCGACGGTGTCGCGCCGCTTGCGCGAGCTGGAGCGTCGGCTGGGCTGTCGTGTCGTCGAGCGCCTGCCCGGCGGCCTGCAGCTGACGGCGGCCGGTGCCGAGATGCAGGCCCTGGCGCTGCGCATGCGCGACGAGATCGCGGCGCTGGAGCGGCGGCTGCGCGGTCGTGACGAGAGCGCCGATGGCACGGTCCGCCTGACGGCGCCTGATGCCGTGGCCGAGTACTTGCTGCCTGGCATGCTGGCCCGGCTCTGCCGCGAGCAGCGCGGCCTGGCGATCGAGCTGCAGGTCGCCAATCAGCTGTTGTCGCTGGCGCAGCGCGAGGCCGATATCGCGCTGCGCGTGACGGCGCAACCGACCGAGACCCTGAAGGGGCGCCGCGTCGGTACGGTGGCGATGGCGGTCTACGCGGCCACCTCGCTGCGGCTGCCGGCCGAGCCGTCGATCCAGCTTGGCCTGCCCTGGGTGGGTTTCGACGCGAGCCTGGCCTGCAGCGGGCCGGGGCGCTGGCTGGCCGCACAGGTGGCCGAGCAGGACATTCGCCTGCGTGCCAACACCTTGCTGGGCGCCGCGCAGGCGGTGCGAGCCGGTATCGGTTGTGGGCTGCTGCCCTGTTTCGTCGGCGGCTCGATGCCGGAGCTGCGCCGGCTCGGCGAGCCGCTGGCCGGACTGGAGCAGCCGCTCTGGCTGCTCGTGCACCCGGAGATGGCGGCGCTGCCGCGCATCCGCCGCGCCAGCGATGCACTGGCCGCGCAGCTGCGCCAGGCGGCACCGCTGCTGACCGGGGCTCAGGCCGTTTCGGCCATGCGCGACGCGAGGTAGCTGCCGCGGCCTGCGAGGTAGCGCAGGAACTGCTCGCCGTAGTCGGCCGGCACGGCCTCGCGCACGCTGTCGCGGATGGCCAGCCGAGCCCGGTAGGCGGCCACGCGGGGCAGGCCGGCGAGCAGGCCGAAGTCCTCGATGCGGTCGAAGCCGTCGAACAGCCGGAACAGCGGCGCAAACGCGGCATCGGTCAGGCCGAAGGCGTCGCCGTCGAACCAGGGGCCGTCGCCGAGCTCCCGTTCCAGCCCGGCGAAGCGGGCGGCAAGCGCGTCGCGGCGCAGCGCGAAGGTCTGGGCGTCCGGCGCCATGTAGAAGCCGAAGACCTCGGCGATGCAGGCCGAGGCGAGTTCGGCCCAGGCCCGCTGGCGGGCGCGGGCCAGGGGCTCGGCGGGCAGCAGCGCGGGACTCGGATGGGCCTCCTCGATGTAGGCGCAGATCACCGAGGTCTCGAAGATTGCTCCGGCATCGCCGACGCGCAGCACCGGCACCTTGCCCAGCGGCGACAGGCGCAAAAACCAGTCCGGCTTGTCCGCCAGGTCGATGTAGCGGCGCTGGCAGGGCAGGCCTTTTTCCGCCAGCAGGATGGCGGCGCGTTGCGTGTAGGGGCAAAGAAGATTGCTGATCAGTTCCAAGGCGGGCATGCCCGAGCTCCTGAGGGTGGCGCCCCCTGGCGCCGGGACGCCCAGCCTAGGGCGGCCCGCACGGCCGGTGCCTGCAGAGATCTTTCAGGCGCTTGTGCATCGGTGTACAGACGGCTCAGCGCAGATCGCGCGCGAACGCCGGGTCGTCGGCCGTCGTGAAGCGGAAGCCTTCTTCCTTGAGTCGCCGCACCAGCTCGCCGAGCTGGGCCAGGGTGTGGCGGTGGGTTTCGTGCATCAGCACGATGCCGCCGCGGTGCGCGCGCACCGCGGCCAGCACATGGCCGAGGAAATCCTGCCGGTAGGCCGGCGGCACGCCGCAGCTCAGCGCCTCGTGCGCAGCTCGGTGGCGCTGCGCGCGAGGCGCTCCTGAAGCCGCCCCAGATGTGCGCCGCGGATGCCCGTTGCCGCAGCCCGCTCGACTCCGGGTGCGGGCGCCGACGCGGCGCTGCCGCCGGACTCGGGCAGCGCTTGGGCTCCGCTGGCGGCCGCCAGCAGGGTGGCGGTGATCAGGCTCAGGGTCTTGCGCATGGGGACACGATAAGCGCAAGCGTCGGGGCGCCCTGCGGGCCCTCCTGCGATCTCGCCCCCCCAATGGGGGAAGCCCTTCACAGGTCGGCGAGCCACCGGCACATTGGCGGCATGCAAACGAGTTCCTCCCGTATCCCGCTGCTGCTGCGCCTGCCTGGCCCTGGCTGCGCCTGCCTGGCCTGGATGGGCCTGTCCGCTCGCGAACTGCGGCGCTTCGAGCGAGGCACGACGTGAGCGCCGCCAGCGCGGCCCTGCCTGCGCGGCGCTCGATCCCGACCCTGGACCCGACCATGGCGCTCAGCCTGCGCGTCAGCTGGGAGCATGCGCAGGATCCGGTGGCGCGTGCCGTCTACGAGGACACCGCCGCGCGCTGGCTGGGGGAGCGCGATGCCGGCCGGCTCGTGCTCACGCCGGCCGCGGTGCAGGAGCTCGAGAAGCTGCTGCGGCCCCCCGGGGCCGCGCCGGCCTAAGCGCCAGCCTAAGCGCCAGCCTAAGCGCCAGCCTAAGCGCCAGCCAGCGTGAGCTGCGCGCGCAGCAGGTGCAGGCGCAGCAGGCTGCGCGCCTCGTCGACCTGCAGCATGAGTTCGCCGCGCTGCGCCTGCGCCAGCCGTCGGGCCGCTTGGCCGGGCGAGCCGGGGGCAAAGAAGCTGCCGCGCTGGGCGGCGCTCAGCGCCAGCGGCAGCGCCAGTTGCAGCTCCAGGCGCTCGTTGCCCCCGGACTGAACCTGAAGCGCCAGCCGGCTGCCGTCGGGCAGCAGCGCGAACGCGGCTTCCAGCAAGCGCATCAGCAGGCTGTGGCAGAGCAGCGGGTCGCCGCTGGCCAACAGGGCCTGCGGTCCGCGCAGCGGGCCGGGAATCTGCAGCTCCAGCTCGAGGCCGCGATGTGCCTGCATGGCCAGCAGCAGGCGGCGTGCGCGCTCGGCCAGCTTGCGCAGCGGCACGCCGCGGGTGCGCAGCTCGGCATGGCCGAGCTCCAGCCGCGGCAGCTCGATGCTCAGCTGCAGCGCGTCCAGCGACTCCAGCAGCGCCGCCTCGACGCCCTGCAGCGCTTCCTTCTGCTCCACGCCCAGCGACTCGTCCTGCAGCAGCGGCTCCAGCAGGCCGAGCGCGCTGGCCAGCGGGTTGCGCAGATCGGGCAGCTCGGCCACGCTGGGGGCCTGGCGGGTGAGCGCCTGCCGCATCGATGCCGCCAGCGTGGCGGAATCGAAAGGCTTGATGAGCAGCGCGTCGGCGCCGGCTTCGCGGGCCTGGGCCAGCGCCTCGGGGTCGGACTCGGCGGAGATCAGCACAAAGGGCAGCGCGCGCGGGCCGCCCTTGTCGTGCAAGGCCTTCAACAGACCGAGCCCGTCCAGGCCCGGCATGTGCCAGTCGCAGAGCACGAGGTCGGCGGGCTGCTGCGCCAGTCGCGCCAGCGCCGCGTCGCCATCGCCGGCCTCGTCGATCTGCTGGATGCCCAGCTGACCCAGCAGCGCGCGCAGCACGAGGCGCATCGGCTCGACATCGTCGACGACGAGGACGCGCAGTCGGCGCCAGGCAGCGGCTTCGGCGGGGCTCTGGTGGATGGGCATGCGTGGCGTCCCTGGCCGGGGTCGGTGCCCCGATGTTGTTGTGACCGTGGCGGCGACTGTAGCCAACTCAGGCTTGCCGTTGAGCCGCCCGCGTCTCCCCGGCGAGCGCCGCAGCGGCTACCCTGTGGCCACCATGAATGAACGGGTCTTTGTCTACGGCACCCTGAAGCGCGGCTTTCGCAACGCGCACTGGAACGGTGCGCGCTACCTGGGCCGCTACCGCAGCTGCGAGCACTACCCGCTGCTGGTGTTGGGGCCGGCCTGCCTGCCCTGGCTCAGCGAGCAGCCGGGGCAGGGTGCGCGGGTGTTCGGCGAGCTCTACGAGGCCGATGCCGCGCAGCTGGCCCGCATGGACGAACTGGAGGAGCTCGACCGGGCCGACTGGTACCGCCGGGGCGAGATCGAGCTGGAACCCGAGGGCGGCGGCGAGGTGCTGCGGGCCTGGGTCTACTTCGGTTCGCCGCGGCGTGCCGCGCGGGAGGCGGTGCAGGCCGGGCCGCTGGTCGAGTACACGATGGCGATCGAGCAGCGCTTTCTGGCGCGGCTTGCGGTGCAGCAGGACGCGGTGGCGGACGCCGCCCGGCTCAGCCTTGCAGGCCGCGTTGACCGCGCGTGACGCGGTCAACTCTTCGTGCAGGGTCGCACAGCCCTCAGGGCTGTGCTCGCTCCGCACTCAGCACTCGACGATATTGACCGCCAGACCGCCGCGCGCGGTCTCCTTGTACTTGGTCATCATGTCGGCGCCGGTGTCGCGCATGGTCTTGATGACCTTGTCGAGGCTCACGAAATGCGTGCCGTCGCCGCGCAAGGCCATGCGCGCCGCGTTGATCGCCTTGACCGAGGCGATCGCGTTGCGCTCGATGCAGGGAATCTGCACCAGGCCGCCGACCGGATCGCAGGTCAGGCCCAGGTGGTGCTCCATGCCGATCTCGGCTGCGTTCTCGACCTGGGCCGGCGTGCCGCCCATCACCGCGCACAGCGCGCCGGCGGCCATGCTGCAGGCCACACCGACCTCACCCTGGCAGCCGACCTCGGCGCCGCTGATGCTGGCGTTCTCCTTGTAGAGGATGCCGATCGCCGCCGCGGTGAGCAGGAAGTCCTCGACGCCCTTGGCATTGGCGCCGTAGAAGAAGCGCGAGTAGTAGTGCAGCACCGCGGGCACGATGCCGGCCGCGCCGTTCGTGGGCGCGGTGACCACGCGGCCGCCGGCGGCGTTTTCTTCGTTGACGGCGAGTGCGTAGAGGTTCACCCAGTCCATCACCTGCAGCGGGTCGCGCAGGGCTTCCTCGGGCTTGCTGGTCAGATCACGGTAGAGCTGGGCGGCGCGGCGCTTGACCTTGAAGCCGCCGGGCAGGATGCCCTCGGTCGCGCAGCCGCGCTTCACGCAGCCCTGCATCACGTCCCAGATCTTGCCCAGGCCGGCTTCGATCTCGGCGTCGCTGCGCCAGTGGCGCTCGTTGCGCCGCATGATCTCGGCGATGGACAGGCCGTGGCGCTGCGTCAGCTGCAGCAGCTCTTCGCCGGTCTTGAAGGGGTAGGGCAGCACCGTGGCATCGGGGGCGATGACCTTCTGCTTGCTGCCATCGGCCGCGACCTCGTCGCTGACGATGAAACCGCCGCCGACCGAGTAATAGACGCGGTTGGCGATCTCGGCGCCGCTGGCGTCGAAGGCCAGGCAGCGCATGCCATTCGCGTGGAAGGGCAGGGACTCGCGGCGCTTGAAGACCAGGTCCTTGGTCTCGTCGAAGCCGACCGCGTGCTCGCCCAGCAGACTCAGATTGCCGGCGCGGATCGCGTCCAGCATCGCCGGGATCGCTTCCACATCGACCGTGTCCGGCTCGTGCCCGGCCAGGCCCAGCAGCACCGCCTTGTCGCTGCCGTGGCCCTTGCCGGTGGCGCCGAGCGAGCCGTAGAGGATGACCTGCACGCGCGTGGTCTGCGTGAGCAGGCCATCGTTGGCCAGACGCAGGCCGAACAGGCGCGCGGCCCGCATCGGGCCCACGGTATGGCTGCTGCTCGGTCCGATGCCGATCTTGAACAGATCAAAAACTGAAACTGCCATGCTTGCACTCCGTGGGCAGCCTTAGCCGCACTTGCATTCGAGAGGGCCTTTTTTGCCGCCGGTGGTCTGGGTCGGCGCGTATCCGGAGACCAACTTCCCTTTCAGGCCTTTGGCCTCGCAGCTTGTTTGGCAGGCCTGAAGAGGGTCTCGAGGCCAGGCTGTCAACCCGACCCAGATGAATAACAAGACACCGAGGGCACCGGCGATCGACGCCGATGCGGTCCGGCGCCATCGGGCTTTCATGCCTCCTCGGCGTACTCGCTCATCGGCACGCAGCTGCAGAACAGATTGCGATCGCCGTACACGTTGTCCACGCGGCCGACCGGCGACCAGTACTTGGCGCGGCGCAGGCTAGGCACCGGGAAGGCCGCCACCTCGCGGCCATAGGCATGCGTCCACTCGTTGGCGCCGCAGACCATCGCCGTGTGCGGCGCGTTGATCAGCGGGTTGTCGGTCTGCGGCCATTCCTTGGCCTCGACCATCTCGATCTCCTGGCGGATCGCGACCATCGCGTCGATGAAGCGGTCCAGCTCGGCGCGCGATTCGCTTTCGGTCGGCTCGACCATCAGCGTGCCGGCGACCGGGAAGCTCAGGGTCGGCGCGTGGAAGCCGTAGTCGATCAGTCGCTTGGCCACGTCCTCGGCGCTGACGCCCGTGCTGTCCTTCAGCGGACGCAGATCCAGGATGCACTCATGGGCGACGCCGCCGCCCTTCACGCCTTCGATGTTGCCGCTGAAGTGGATGTCGTAATGGTCGCTGAGGCGGGCCGCCACGTAGTTCGCGTTCAGGATCGCGACCTCGGTGGCCTTCTTCAGGCCATCGGCACCCATCAGGCGGATGTACATCCAGCTGATCGGCAGCACGGCCGCATTGCCCAGGGGAGCGGCGCTGACGGCGCCGATGTTGGTCTCGGCACCCAGGCCGGCCGTGCGGTGCGCCGGCAGGAAGGGCACGAGGTCATCGACCACGCAGACCGGGCCGACACCGGGGCCGCCGCCGCCGTGCGGGATGCAGAAGGTCTTGTGCAGATTCAGGTGCGACACATCGCCGCCGAACTCGCCGGGCGCCGCCACGCCGACGAGGGCGTTCATGTTCGCGCCGTCCACGTAGACGCGGCCGCCATGGCTGCGCACGAGCTGGCAGATCTCCTTCACATGGGTGTCGAACACGCCATAGGTGGAGGGGTAGGTGATCATGATCGCGGCCAGCTTGTCGGCGTGCTGCTCGCACTTGGCCTTCAGGTCGGCCAGGTCGATATTGCCTTCCTTGTCGCACTTGGTGACGACCACCGACATGCCGACCATTTGCGCCGAGGCCGGGTTCGTGCCGTGCGCGCTCTCGGGGATCAGGCAGATCGTGCGATGCGCGTCGCCCCGGCTCTCGTGCCAGGCCTTGATCGCCAGCAGGCCGGCGTACTCGCCCTGCGAGCCGGCGTTGGGTTGCAGGCTGATGCCGGCGTAGCCGGTGCATTGCGTGAGCCAGGCGCGCAGCTGCGCGTCGAGCTCGGTGTAGCCGGCCAGTTGATCCTGCGGCGCGAACGGGTGCAGGTTCGCGAACTCCGGCCAGGTGATGGGAATCATCTCCGTGGTCGCGTTCAGCTTCATCGTGCAGGAGCCCAGCGGGATCATGCTGCGGTCCAGGGCCAGGTCCTTGTCCGACAGGCTGCGGATGTAGCGCAGCATCTCGGTCTCGCTGTGGTGGGTGTTGAAGACCGGGTGGCTCAGGAAGCTACTCGTGCGGCGCAGATTGGCCGGAATCAGACTCTCGATGCCGGCGGCGTAATCCGCCACCTTCAGCGTGCTGGACGGCGCAAACCAGGACCAGAGCGCCTCGACATCGGCGCGGGTGGTGGTTTCGTCCAGCGCCACGGCGACATGCTTGTCGCTGATCTTGCGCAGATTGGCGCCCGCCGCCACGGCACGCGCCATCACGGTGGCCGTGTCGCACTCGACCGTGATGGTGTCGAAGGCGGCCGGGGTGACAACCTTGCAACCCAGCTTGGTGAGGCCATCGGCCAGGATGGCGGTGAAGCTGGCCACGCGCTCGGCGATACGCTTCAGGCCTTCGGGGCCGTGATAGACCGCGTACATGCTGGCGACGACGGCCGGCAACACCTGCGCGGTGCAGATGTTCGAGGTCGCCTTCTCGCGGCGGATGTGCTGCTCGCGGGTCTGCAGCGCCAGGCGGTAGGCCGGGTGGCCTTGGGCGTCTTTGCTCACACCAACCAGGCGGCCGGGCATCGAGCGCTTGAACTCGTCGCGGCAGGCCAGGAAGGCGGCGTGCGGGCCGCCGCAGCCCATGGGCATGCCGAAGCGCTGCGTGTTGCCGACGACGATGTCGGCGCCCAGCTCGCCCGGGGGCACGAGCAGGGTCAGGGCGAGCAGGTCGGCGCAGACGATGAAGGCCGCGCTCTTCGCATGCGCGGCGTCGATGTGCGCCTTCAGGTCATGGATCAGACCCGTGGTGCTCGGGTACTGGCAGACCACGGCAAAGTAATCGTGCTCGGCCATCAGCGCCGGGGCCATGCCGACCTTCACTTCGATGCCGATCGGTGCGCAGCGGGTCTGGATGACCTCGAGGGTCTGCGGGTGCACGTCCGACGCGACGATCAGCGTGTTGCTCTTGGACTTCACCGAGCGCTTGGCCAGGGTCACGGCCTCGGCGGCCGAGGTCGCCTCATCCAGCATCGAACCGTTCGCGATCGCCATGCCGGCGAGTTCGCAGACCATGGTCTGGAAATTCACCAGAGCTTCCATGCGGCCCTGCGAGATCTCCGCCTGGTAGGGCGTGTAGGCCGTGTACCAGGCCGGGTTCTCGAGGATGTTGCGCAGGATCACGCCCGGGGTGTGCGTACCGTAATAGCCCTGGCCGATGAAGCTCTTCAGGACCTGGTTCTTGCCGGCAATCGCCTTCAACTCGGCCAGACCTTGCGCCTCGGTCACCGGCGCCGGCAGCGCCATCGCCACCGAACGCTTGATCGCCGGCGGCACCACCGCGTCGATCAGGGCTTGGCGGCTGGCCACGCCGATCGCCGCGCACATCAGGGATTCATCGACCGCGTCCGGCCCGATGTGGCGGGCGTGGAACTGGTGGCTGTCTTCGAGGGTGGCGAGCGGCGTCGGCATGGCGGGGCTACTTCGTGGGACGGATTTACAGGGTCTTGAGCAGGGCGTCGTAGGCGGTCGAGTCCATCAGCGGATCAAGCTCGGACGGGTTGGCCAGCTTGACCTTGAAGAACCAGCCGGCGCCCAGCGGGTCGCTATTGGCCAGCGAGGGATCGGCGCGCAGCGCCTCGTTGACCTCGACGATCTCGCCGGTCACCGGCATGTAGACGTCGGCGGCGGCCTTGACCGACTCGACGACGCCGGCGATGTCCTTGGGTGCGTAGCTCTTGCCGACTTCCGGCAGGTCCACGAACACCACATCGCCCAGCGCATCCTGTGCGTGCACGGTGATGCCCACGGTCGCGGTGCCGTCACCGTGCGCGGTCAGCCATTCGTGGTCTTCGGTGTACTTGGTGATCGACATCGTTTCTCTCCAGGGTTAGCCGCGGAAGTAGCGGTGAGGGGCAAAAGGCATGGGGGATACGGTCATCGCAACTTTCTTGTCGCGGACCAGCGCAAACAGATTCGTGCCTTGGGCGGCGTGGCTGCTCGCCACATAGCCCATCGCGACCAGATGGCCGACCGTGGGGCCGAGCGTGCCGCTGGTGACGACACCGACTTCCTGGCCGTCGGCATCCACCAGCTTGGCGCCTTCGCGCACCGGCAGCTTCTCGGTGCTCGTGAGGCCGATGCGCTTGCGCGGCGCCGGCTTCGGGCTGGCGTGTTGGGTGTTCGGCAGCTGCGGGTCAATGGCCTCAAAACCCGGGTAGCCACCGGCGCGCGCGCCGCCGGTGCGACGCACCTTCTGGATGGCCCAGGTCAGTGCGGCCTCGGCCGGCGTGGTCGTGGTGCTGATGTCGTGGCCGTAGAGGCAGAGGCCGGCCTCCAGGCGCAGGGTGTCGCGCGCGCCCAGGCCGATGGGCTTGACCTCGGGCTGGTCCAGCAGCAACTGGGCCACGGCCACGGCGTCGCGCTCATGGATGCTGATTTCGAAGCCATCCTCGCCGGTGTAGCCGCTGCGCGTCAGGAAGACCTCGAAGGGGCCGAGCTTGAAGAAGCCGCCGTCCATGAAGGTCAGGCGCTCGACGCCGGGCGCCAGGCGGGCCAGCGCGGTCACGGCCTGCGGGCCTTGCAGCGCCAGCAGCGCGCGCTCGGGGCAGGGGATGACACGCTCGCCAAGATGCTTTTGCAGATGGGCGATGTCTTGTTCCTTGCAGCCGGCGTTGACGACCACGAAGAGGTCGTCGGGGCGGCGGCAGACCATCAGGTCGTCAAGGATGCCGCCTTGCTCGTTCGTGAACAGCGCGTAGCGCTGCTTGAACACCGGCAGTTCGACGATGTCGACCGGCACCAGGGTCTCCAGCATCTGGGCGGCGTCTGCACCCACCAGGCGCACCTGGCCCATGTGCGAGACGTCGAAGAGGCCAGCGGCGGTCCGCGTGTGGCGGTGCTCGGCCAGGATGCCGTCGCGGTACTGCACCGGCATGTCGTAACCGCCGAAGGGCACCATCTTGGCGCCCAGTTCGATGTGCAGCGCGTGCAGCGGGGTTTTCTTGAGCGGCTCAGCGGCCATGGCGCGGTTCTCCAGCGAAGACAAGTTTCCACAGCGGCGGTGGTTGCCCACCGCCTGGCTTGCCCTCGCTGTCCGCTTTACCTGAGAGATTGACCGCTTGTGAAGCAGCTTGCCCCTTCGGTGGGCGGCTTCCTGAAAGCCCGCCTCTCTCCAGCTCGGAAACGCGGCCCTTCGAGGCGACCGCGTGCGTCCAGTCCTTTTGCCTGAGCGTTCGGACCTCGCGGACCTGCGCCTTCGGCGGTCTTTTCGGGAAAGACTCTCTCCTGAACGGCCGGCATGATAGCGGCATGGACCTGCTGAACCGCACGCCCTTGCTGGCCGGGCCGCGCTGGCTGGCGTTGCCGCTGAACGAGGCCGATGCGCCTGCGTTGCAGGCGTTCCTGGATGCCAATCCGCTCTACAGCCAGCTGGTCAACGGCCGTCCCTTCCGACCGGGCGAGGCGCTGCAGGAGATCCGCGAGCGCCCGCCGTTCGCACACCGGGCCGCCCATGCGCTGGGGGTGCTGGAGCGTTCGAGCGGCCGCTGGCTCGGTTTTGTCTCGCTGGTCGACGATCTGATCGCGCCCGGCGTCGCCCATATCAGCCTGTTCCTGGTCGCCACGGCCGAGCAGGGCCGTGGCCTGGCAGCCGAGCTCTACGAGGCCGTGGAGGCGCGCGGACAGGCCTTGGGCGCGCAATGGTTGCGCCTGGGCGTCGTGCTGGGCAACACGCGGGCCGAGGCCTTCTGGGCCCGGCGCGGCTTCGTCGAGACGCGGCAGCGCCTGGGGCCTTACGAGCCGGGCCCGCGCCCGGTGCGCGTGCTCGTCAAGCCCCTGCGGGGCGGCGCGCTGAGCGAGTACCTGAATCTCGTGCAGCGTGACCGTCCCGAGTCTCCATAATCCGCGCCGCCCGCCGCCACGCCCAATCGCCATGCTGAAGTCCCGCGCCTTCTGGATCACCCTGTTCCTGCTTGTGGGTGGCCTGGCCCTCTACTTCTGGGCCATGCTGAGCTGGAGTTACAGCAGCGGCGAGCGTGCCGGCTGGGTGCAGAAGCTGAGCCACAAGGGCTGGCTGTGCAAGACCTGGGAGGGTGAGCTGGCCCTGGTCTCCATGCCCGGGGCGACGCCGGAGAAATTCGAGTTCACCGTGCATGACGAGGCGACGGCCGAGGCCATCAACCAGGTCATGGGCCGGCGCGTTTCGCTGCATTACGAAGAGAAGGTCGGCCTGCCGACCCGCTGTTTCGGCGAGACCCGCCACTTCGTGACCGGCGTGCGCGTCGCCGACGAGGTGCCGCTGGCGCCGGGCATCGTGGTGCAGCAGCCGGGCCTGGTGCCGGTCGAGCCGCCGGCTTCCGCGCCGCACTGAGGTTCCGTCGGGCGCCGCGGCCCGCCCGCGCTGTTGTACAAATCCCGGTTTGGGCGGCGCGCTGCGGTGCCGCCGCTGTCGGGATGAACAGGGAGTCTTTCATGCAGTATCTGGATAACTTGCGCATCGGCGTCCGCCTGGGGCTGGCCTTCGCGATCGCCATTGCGTTCACCGTCCTCGTGGCGCTGTTCGGCCGTGCCCAGATGGGCACGATCAACGAGGAGTTGGACCTGCTGATCGACGACCGGGTCGCCAAGGTCGAGCAGCTCGAGCAGATCAAGGACAACGTCAACGTCATCGCCCAGGGCATCCGCAACATCGTGCTGCTGTCCGAGATCCCGGCCATGCAGGCGGAGATGCGGAGCATCGAGGCCCGCCAGGCGAACAACGGCGAGTTGGTGCGCAAGCTGGAGGCCAGCATCCACTCCGAGCGGGGCAAGCGACTGCTGGGGGATGCCGCCGGGCGCCGTGTCCCGTACAACGCCTCGGTGCAGAAGGTCATCGAGCTGGGCTTGAAGAACCACAACGACGAAGCCCGCGAGTTGCTGATGGCGGAGACCCGTGCCGCGCAGGACGCTTACTTCGCGTCGCTGGAGGCCTTGATCGGCTTCCAGAAGGAATTGATGCGCGAGGCGGCAGCGCGCACCGACGAGACCGTCACGCGCGGCGGCAATCTGATGCTCGTGGCCGCGCTGCTGGCGGCGCTGATCGGCGCGGCGCTGGCGCTGCTCATCACCCGCTCCGTCGTCGCTCCCATCCTGCAGGCCGTGAAGGTCGCGGAGACCGTCGCCGACGGCGATCTGCGCGTCGATCTGCGCGTCGAGCGCCGCGACGAGGCGGGCCAACTGCTCACTGCATTGCAGCGCATGGCGAGCTCGCTGGTCGAGATCGTCGGCGCGGTGCGCGGCAACGCCGAATCGGTCGCCACGGCCAGCGGCCAGATTGCGCAGGGCAATGCCGACCTCAGCCAGCGCACCGAGGAGCAGGCCAGCAATCTGCAGCAGACCGCGGCCTCGATGGAAGAGCTGACCGCCACCGTCAACCACAACACCGACACCGCCCGCCAGGCCGCCCAACTGGCCGACGGTGCGGCCAAGGTGGCCGAGAACGGCGGCGCGGTGATGGCCCAGGTCGTCGCGACCATGGAGCAGATCAGCGCGAGCAGCAAGAAGATCGCCGACATCATCGGCACCATCGACGGCATTGCGTTCCAGACCAATATCCTGGCGCTGAACGCCGCTGTGGAAGCCGCACGGGCTGGCGAGCAGGGCCGCGGCTTTGCGGTCGTGGCCGGCGAGGTGCGCACGCTGGCCAGCCGCTCGGCCGAGGCGGCGCGCGAGATCAAGAGCCTGATCGGCGCCAGCGTCGAGCGGGTCGAGGCTGGCAACCAGCAGGTCGGCGAGGCCGGCCGCACGGTCGGCGAGGTGGTCACGCAGGTGCGTCGCGTGGCCGACCTGATCGGCGAGATCAGCGCCGCCAGCAGCGAGCAGAGCAAGGGCATCGGTCAGGTCGGCGACGCGGTCACCCAACTCGACCAGGTCACGCAGCAGAACGCCGCGCTGGTCGAGGAATCGGCTGCCGCCGCCGACAGCCTGCAGCAGCAGGCTCAGCAGCTTTCGGCCCTGGTCGCGACCTTCCGTCTGGACGGTGATGGCGCGGCGTCGCCGGCAAAGCCGGTTGCGAAGCCGGTAGCGCGTGCCGCCGTGCGTCCGGCGACTCCGAGCCCGGCCGCCAGGCCGCCGGCGATCCGCAGGCCGAGCGCACCCCCGACGGTGCCCTTGGCCTCGGTGCAAGCACCGGCGCCGTCGAAGTTCAAGGCGCCAGCCACCGACGACGGCGACTGGACGAGTTTTTGAGCGTGGCGACGGCGCGCGGTTGACCGGGTCAGCCGCGATGCCCTCGGTGCCAAGCCGGGATCAAGGCCGTCTCGGCCACAGTCCCAGCGCCAGTGCCGTTCCTGCCAGGATCAAGGCCCCGCCGCCGGCCATCGCCAGCGTCAGCGCTTCGCCGAGGAACAGCGCGCCCCAGAGCACCGCGAAGACCGGGATCAGGAAGGTCACGGTGACCGCTTTCGTCGGGCCGACCCGGGCCATCAGCCTGAAGTAGAGGATGTAGGCGACGCCGGTGCACAGCAGCGCCAGGCCGGCGAGGTTCAGCCAGGCCGGCAGCGACGGCGTTTGCGCCGGCCAGGCCCAGGCGCCGAAGGGCAGCAGCCACAGCACCGAGGCGAACTGGCTGCCCGCGGCCACGCCCAGCGGCGTGATGCCCTCACTGCCCAGCCAGCGCTTCGTGGCCACGGCGCCGACCGCGTAATTCAGCGTCGCCAGCAGGCAGCCCAGCACGGCCCAGAGGCTGGCATTGAGATTCAAACCGGTCTTGGCCTGAACCAGCCAGGCCACGCCGACGAAGCCCAGCAACAGGCCGAGCGCGCGCCAGCGCGTCAGGCCTTCGCCGAGCCAGATCCAGGCGACCAGTGCGCCCCACATCGGCACCGTCGCGTTGAGGATGCTGGACAGGCCGGCCGGCAGGTGCAGCGCCGCATAGGCGTAGAGCGCGAACGGCAGCGCCGAATTCATGAACGCGACCAGCAGCATCGCGCCAGGGCCCGGGCCGAGCAGCGGCTGGCGGCCCTGGCGCAGCCAGAGCAGCGGCAGCAGGAACAGCGAGGCGCCGGCGACGCGCAGCAGCGCCAGCGTCAAGGGGCCGAATTCGGGGCTGGCGACGCGCATGAACAGGAACGATGCGCCCCAGACCGCGGCGAGCAGCAGCAACTCGCCGACATCGCTTGCACGCATCACAGCAAGCACCCCTGCGCGGCTTGGGCAGCGCGCACGCGGTCGCCGCGCTGCGGCGGCCGGCCTCCGGCCTGGCCCAGTTGCAGGCCTTCGGCGCGCAGCAGCTGTGTCTTCAGCGCCAGGCCGCCGGCGTAGCCGGTCAGCGAGCCGTCGCGGCCGATCACGCGGTGGCAGGGCACGAGGATGCCGATCGGGTTCCGGCCCACGGCGGCGCCGACCGCACGGCCGGCCGTTGGATTGCCCAGCGCCTGGGCGATCTCTCCATAGCTTGTGGAGCTGCCGCGCGGGATGCGGCGCAGCTGCTGCCAGACGGCGAGCTGGAACGCCGTGCCCTGCGGGTCCAGCGGCGGCAGCTCGGCCGGGTCCTCGCGCACCCAGTCGTGCAGCGCTTGCGCCGCGGCCAGGAACCAGGGGTGGCCGGGCTCCTCCGGCAAGGCCTCGAACGGCGGCGGTTCGTGCGTCTGGCCGGGCAGCCAGGCGCCGGCCAGACCGAGGCGGCTGCGCGCCAGGCGCATTGCGCCCCACGGGGTTTCGATGCGGGTCTGGGCGATCCAGGCGGGATGGGTTTTCATGGCGTCTTGGGGGCGTGGCCGAGTCCGCTGGCGCGGGCCCAGAGTTGCAGAACAGCGTAGCTGCGATAGGGCGCCCAGGCTTCGGTCACGGTCGTGCCGGGCAGGCGGGCGATTTGCTGCTTGAGCACGAGATCGCCGGGCAGGAAGCGGTCCGGCCAGGGCCAGGCGCGCATGCGGATGTAAGCGGCGGTCCAGGGGCCGATGCCGGCGAGCTCCAGCAGCTCGCGCTCGGCCTCGTCGGGGTCGCCGATCGCCTGCGCGATGCGCAGCGCCGGCCAGCGTTGTGCGAGGCCGGCCAGGGCCTCGGCACGCTTCGCGGGCAGGCCGCAGGCGGCAATCGGGCCGGTGCCGGCACGGGCCAGTTGTGCCGGTGTCGGAAACAGCCAGGCGTCGCCCGGCTCCAGGCGCTCTGCGTCGGGCAGCGGCTCGCCAAAGCGTTGCACGATGCGCGTCGCGAGCGTGCGCGCGGCCGCCACGCTGACCTGCTGGCCGAGCACCGCGCGCACCGCGAGTTCGAAGCGGTCCAGGCCGCCGGGCAGGCGCAGACCGGGCAGGGGGTCCAGATCGGCGAGCTGCTGCGCGACCGCGGCCGGGTCGGCATCCAGGTCCAACCAGCGGCGCACGCCGGCGAGCACGGCGGCGGCTTGCGGCCACAGCGCCGGCGACAGCGTGAGTCGGGCGCGATCGCGCGCCGGTTCGAACGTCACGCGCAGCTGGCCGGCCGTGTTGCCGCTGCGCAGCGTGCGCAGGATCGCGAGTTCGCCGATCCGCTCGACGCCGGGCACGGCCCGTGCGTCGAGGAACGCGAGCAGTGCGGCCAGCGCCAGCGGCGGTCGGTAGTTCAGCAGCAGCTGCGGGCGTTCGGCCCGGGTCGCGGACTGCGCGTCGCGCAGCCGCGACGGCGGCAGCCGGTACTGCTTCAACCAGGCGTCCTGGAACGCACGCAAGGACCCGAAGCCGGACTGCAGCGCGACCGCGGCGAGCGGCAGCGCGCTGTCCGTGAGCAACTGCTTCGCCGTCAGCAGGCGTTGCGTCTGCAGGTAGGCGAGCGGCGCGACGCCATAGCGCTCCAGGAAGATGCGGCGCAGATGCCGGTCCGTGATGCCGAGTTGCGCCGCGAGTTCAGCAAGCGTGAGTCCGAGGCCTTCGCGGGCCGCGGCGTCCAGGCGTTCGCGCGCCTCGGCGGCGAGTGTGCTGGAGGCCTCCATCACCGAGAACGCGCGCGGCGCGAGTTCCGGCCGGCATTTCAGGCAGGGCCGAAAGCCCGCGGCCTCGGCCGCGGCGGCATGCGCGAAGAAGCGGCAGTTCCTGGCCTGCGGCGTGCGCACGCGGCAGATCGGCCGGCAGTAGACGCCGGTGCTGGTGACGCCGGTGAACCAGTGGCCGTCGAAGCGGGCGTCGCGCGCCTGCAGCGCGGCGTAGCAGGCCTGGGGGTCGAGCGGCGTGGCGTCCATGGCGGCCATTGTGGGTGGCCGCGGGCGCAGGACGCGCGGATTCCGGACCTGTGGTTCCAGCCGCCTCAGCCTTCGCCGGCTTCAGTGCGCGAGTTTGAGTCCGACGATGCCGGCGACGATGAGCAGGATCGACAGGACGCGCAGCACGGTGACCGGTTCGCCGAACCAGATCACGCCGAACAGCGCGGCGCCGACCGCGCCGATGCCGGTCCAGATTGCGTAGGCGGTGCCGACCGGCATGCTTTTCAGCGCCAGGCCGAGCAGCCAGAAGCTCGCCGCCGCGCCGACCAGCGTGATCGTCGTCGGCAGCGGTTTCGTGAAGCCCTCGGACGCTTTCATCGCGAGCGCCCAGACCACTTCGAGCACGCCGGCCGCCAGCAGCAGCCACCAGGGATTGATTGCGGCCAACATCGTCACATCGCCTTGAACAGCGGCACGTAGGCGCGGCTCACGGGGAGCTCGGTCGTCAGGCCCTTGAAGCGCACGAACAGCCGGCTCGCCTCGTCGCGCCGCGTGCCGGCGAGCATCGCCAGGTTGATGATCGTGCTGCGGTGGACCTGCCAGAACTGCGCCGGGTCCAGCTGCGCCGCGAGTTCGTGAATCGGCGTGCGGATCAAATGCTCGCCATCCTTCAGGCGCACGACCGTGTATTTCTCGTCGGCGTGGAAGTAAACGATGTCCTGCACGTCGACCTGGTGCGTGAGCTCGCCGCTGCTCGCGCGGATCCAGCGCAGCGGCTGCGCCGGCTTGGCCGGCGCGAGCTTGGCGACCGCTGCCGGCATGGTGTCAGCGCCGGCCTTCAGGCGCTCGATCGTGCGCTGCAATCGGTCCAGCCTCAAAGGCTTGAGCAGGTAGTCGACGGCGGCCGCCTCGAACGCCGGGATCGCGTACTCGTCGTAAGCGGTGACGAAGACGACACGGGTCTCGCCTTCGATGCCTTGCGCGACTTCCAGTCCGGTCAGGCCCGGCATCTGGATGTCGAGGAACGCGATGCTGGGTTGTTCGGCGGCAATGCGCTCGGCCGCTTCCAGGCCGTTCCTGGCCGGTGGCAGCAACTGCAGTTCGGGCCAGGCCTGGGCCAGCAGCGTCGCCAGGTGTTTGAGCAGATGCGGTTCGTCGTCGGCAAGCAGCGCGGTCGTCATGGGTTCAACGGGATCGTGATTTCGGCCAGCGTGCCCTTGGGCTCATTCGGCACGACGCGCAGCATCGCACGCTCGCCGTAGCGAGCCGCAAGGCGTTCGCGGATATTCCTCGTCGCCACGCCGTTGCCCTTGCTGGCGCGGCTCTTCAGCGCGTCCAGACCAACGCCGTCGTCGCGCACCTGGATGCGCAGGCTGCCGTCGGCGACCATGGCCTTGATCTGCACATGACCCGGCTCGACCTGGCATTCCAGGCCATGGTGGATCGCGTTCTCGACCAGCGGCTGCAGCAGCAGCGGCGGCAGTTGAACCCGGCGCGCCGCGGCGTCGGCGTCGACCGAGAACGTCAGGCGCTCGCACATGCGCAGCTGCATCAGCTTCAGGTAGTGGCCGACCAGCGCCAGCTCGGTGTCCAGCGGCACGGTCTCGGCGCGCATGCTCGTCAGGCTCACGCGCAGGTGGTCCGTGAACGCGTCGAGCAACTCGCCGGCGGCGGGCGGATCGCAATCGATCAGGCTGCGCACATTGGCCAGGGTGTTGAACAGGAAATGCGGCTCGATCTGCGCCTGCAGCAGCTTGAGCTCGGCCTCCTTGGCCTTGCGCTTGAGCTGTTCCTCATGCCATTCCTGCCAGGCCCAGAGCGCCCAGATGCCGCTGAAGAACAGCCCGGCGACGGAGACCGAAATCCAACTGCGTTGCGGCGTCCAGTCGACGCGCTGCATGCCGGGCAGGCCCCCGAGCAACCAATAGGACAAGGTCAGCCCGGCGGCCACGCAGGCCATCGAGCTGAAACCCCAGAACAAGGTGACGAGCACGCCGGGCTCGCCATTCGTCCAGTCGATGAAGCGCTGCGGCGCCAGGCGCTCAATCAACGTGAAGACGATGTGAAAGACCGAGCCGATGACCAGCGAGGTGCCAAGAAAAGGCGGCGCCTGCTCCAGCCACCAGGGCAGCGACAGCAGGCGACCACCGGCGATCGCGGCGATCATCAGCAACACGCCGCCCCAGGCCAGCGCGACAAGAAAAGTCATCATCCACATCGCCCAGGACGGCGCATCGCGGTGCTTGCGCAGCTTGAAGAAGTCCTGCCGGGCCAGGCGGAGGGCGGCGATGAATCTTTGCATGGCCGGCAGTCTAGGCAGCCGAGATGTGGCATTCGCCTGGGGCGCGACGAATCGACGGTTCATGCGCCAGACGGCAAGAAACCTGACGGAACCCGTGCTTCCTACAATCCCGCGCCTTTGCTCCAGACAAACCACCACCATGCAAGTTGACGCGTCCATCTTCAAGGCCTATGACATCCGCGGCATCGTCGGCAAGACGCTGAACGAAGCGGTCGCCGAGCACATCGGTCGCGCCTTCGGCACCGAGGCGCTGCTGCTCGGCCAGAAGGCGGTCATCGTCGGCCGTGACGGGCGGCTCTCCGGCCCGGCGATGGTGGCGGCGCTGACCCGCGGCCTGCGCGCCACCGGCATCGATGTCGTCGACATCGGCATGGTGACGACGCCGATGACCTATTACGTGGCGGCGACGCGCGGCGCGCATCTCGCGAACAACTGCATCATGGTCACGGGCAGCCACAACCCCAAGGACTACAACGGCTTCAAGATGGTGCTGGCCGGTGCTGCCGTCTACGGCGAGCAGATCCAGGGCCTGCTCAAGCGCATCCAGACCGAGGATTACAAGAAGGGCAAGGGCCGCCTGGGCAGGATGGACGTGGGCGCCGAGTACCTGGCGCGCATCGTCGCCGACTGCAAGCTGGCCCGCCCGATGAAGATCGTCGTCGACAGCGGCAACGGCGTGCCCGGCGCCTCGGCGCCGGCCATCCTGCGCGCGCTCGGCTGCGAGGTCATCGACATCTACTCCAAGGTGGACGGCGACTTCCCCAACCACCATCCTGACCCCAGCAAGCTGGAGAACCTGGAAGATTTGAAGAAGATCGTTCACGCGACCGGCGCCGAACTGGGCCTGGCCTTCGACGGCGACGGCGACCGGCTCGGCATCGTCACCAAGGAAGGGCAGGTGATCATGCCGGACCGCCAGCTGATGGTGCTGGCCAAGGACATCCTGTCGCGCAACAAGGGTGCGCAGATCATCTACGACGTCAAGTGCACGCAGCGCCTGGCGCCCTGGATCAAGAAGTTCGGCGGCAAGCCGCTGATGTGGAAGACCGGCCATTCGCTGGCCAAGGCCAAGCTCAAGGAGACCGGCGCGCCGATCGCCGGTGAACTGAGCGGTCACATCTTCTTCAACGAGCGCTGGTACGGCTTTGACGACGCCATGTACACGGCCGGCCGCATGCTGGAGATCCTCAGCCGCGAGAAGGACCCGAGCAAGCTGCTCAACAGCCTGCCCGACAGCGTCAACACGCCGGAGCTGAACGTGCCCTGCGCCGAGGGCGAACACCATGCGGTCGTCGCCAAGCTGCTCGAGGTCGCGAAGTTCCCGAACGCGAAGCAGGTCGTGACCATCGACGGCCTGCGCGTCGAGTACGCCGACGGCTTCGGCCTGGTGCGCGCGTCGAACACCACGCCGGTGCTGGTGCTGCGTTTCGAAGGCCACACGGCCGAAGCGCTGGAGCGCATCCGCGCCGAGCTGCTCGCGCAGCTGAAGGCGGTCAAGCCCGACTACACGATCGCCGATTCGGCGCACTGATCCGATGAGCGACAGCCTCGCCCGCAGCCTCTGGGCCTGGGCGATGCGCCTGGCCACGCCGGCCCTGCTGGCGCGCTGGTGGTGGCGAGGTTGGGCGGAACCCGGCTATCGCGCGGCGATGCGGGAGCGTCTGGGCGTCTACGCGGGCAAGGCCGAGGCCGGCCGACTGTGGTTGCACGCGGTCAGCCTCGGCGAGACCCTGGCCGCCGCGCCGCTGGTCGACGCGCTGCGCACGCAGCAGCCCGGCCTGCGCCTGCTGCTCACGCACACCACGGCGACCGGCCGGGCGGCCGGCGCCAAGCTGTTGCGGGAGGGCGATGCCCAGTGCTGGCTGCCGCTGGACACGCCCGGCGCTTGCCGCCGCTTCTTTGCGCATTGGCGGCCGCGTGCCGGCGTGCTGATGGAGACCGAGGTCTGGCCGGTGCTGCTCGCCGAGAGCCAGCGCGCCGGTGTGCCGGTCACGCTGGCCAATGCGCGCCTGAGCGAGCGCAGCCTGAAGAAGGGCGAGCGTTTCGGCGGCCTGCTGCGCGCGGCTGCGGCCCGGCTGCGCCGGGTGATCGCGCAGACCGAGACGGACGCCGAGCGCCTGCGCCGTATGGGCGCGGCGCCGGTCACCGTCGGCGGCAATCTGAAGTTCGATTCGACGCCGGACGCGGCGCTGCTGGCCCGCGGCCGGGCCTGGCGTGCGGCGGCCGGGCGGCCGGTGATCCTGTTCGCCGTCAGCCGCGAGGGCGAGGAGGCGATGCTGCTGGAGGCCTGGCGCGCGCTCCGACCGCAGGCCCTGCTGCTGGTCGTGCCGCGGCATCCGCAGCGCTTCGACGAGGTGGCCGGTCTGCTGGAGGGCGCTGGCCTGCGCCTGGCGCGTCGTTCCGGCTGGGGCGAGCGTGCGCCGCCTGCCGATGCCGAGGCCTGGCTGGGCGACAGCCTGGGCGAGATGCCGGCCTATTACGCGGCGGCCGATGTCGCGCTGCTCGGCGGAAGCTTCGCGCCGCTGGGCGGGCAGAACCTGATCCAGGCGGCGAGCTGTGCCTGCCCGCTGCTGCTCGGCCCGAGCACCTTCAATTTCGCCGACGCTGCCGAGGGTGCGCTGGAGGCCGGAGCCGCCGAGCGCGTGGGCGATCTGCAGACCGCCCTGCGGCGGGCAATGCAGCTGCTGGACGACGGCCCGGCTCGCGAGGCCATGGCCGCGGCCGGACTGCGCTTTGCCCAGGCCCACCAGGGCGCCGCCGTGCGCATCGCGGCGAGCCTGCTGCAGGATCTCAGGCCGGCGGCCTGAGCACCGCCTCGCGCAGCCGGCGCCAGCCGGCCGAGGCCAGGTTCACCGACTCCCATCGCGAGACCTCGGGCCGGTAGACATAGCGCGGCGTGGCCTCGGGCTGCAGGCGCGCGTCCAGCGCGGCGAGCAGGGTCTGGCTCTCCATCTCTCGGCCGAGGCGCCGCAGCGCGGCCGCCTTCATCAGCAGCGCGCTGTCGCACCAGGGGCCGGCCTTCAGGGCCTGATCGGCAGCGGCCAGCGCCTGCTTCGCATCGCCGCCCTGCAGCGCCAGCCAGGCCTGCAAGGCGAGCAGCTCCGGTTCGGCTGGGTTCAGCGTGCGCGCCTCGTTCAGTTGGGCGCGGGCAGCCTCCAGGCGGCCTGCCAGCAGCAGCTCGCGGGCGTACTCCAGGCGCAGGTCCTGCAGGCCGGTGCGCAGCTTGAGCACACGCTCGTAGGTGGCGAAGGCCTCGTCGCTGCGGCCGGCCAGGGCCAGTGCGGCGGCCTGGCCCCAGAGGGCCTCGGGGCTGTCGGCCTGCTGCGCCAGCGCCGCCGCGTAGGCCTGCAGCGCCGCCTCGGCCTGGCCGAGGTGGATCGCGTAGCGGCCGGCGGCCTGGTCCAGCTCGAAGCGGTCCTGCACGCTCAGGCGCTCGCGGCCTTCGAGCAGGGCCGGCAGCTGCGGCGCCAGCGGGCTGCCGCTGTGCCAGCGCGCCTCCAGCGCGGCAATGCGCAAGGGCGCGTTGTCCGGGTGTCGGGCCAGCGCCTGCCCGGCCAGTTGCGGGACCGGCGCCGGGTCGCCCTGCAGCGCCAGCGCGTGCAGGCGGGCGCGCAGCACCTGGGCGCTGTCGGGCGCCAGGCGGCCGGCCTCGTCCAGGCGTGCCAGCGCCTCGGGCAGCCGGCCGGCGGAGAGTTCCTTGAACGCGCCATTGACCAGGGCCAGCGGCAGGCTGGCGCTCAGATCGGTCTGCGCGTAAAGGCGCAGCACCAGGGCCTGCAGCGCCGGATCCGTGGCGGCGAGGCGCTCGCGGACGATCTCGCGGAAGTCGTAGGCATCGCGCCGCGGCGAGTCCTGGCTGTTCGCACCCTCGGCGAAGTACTCCCAGACCGAGCCGCCGGCGTAGCGCGACAGAAAGGCCTGGCCCTTGAGCTCGCCATCGGCGTCGCGCAGCTTGGCCTCGCGGTAGAGCGCCTCGATCTCGCGGCTCTGTGTCTGTGTGAGCACGCCGTGCACCTGGTGCGTGAGCTCGTGCAGCACGGTGTTGTAGCGCTCGAAGATCGAGCGCTCGACGTCCTCGATGCCGGTCACCGTGGCATGGCCGCCCATGCCGCGCACATCGTCCCAGAGCCGCGAGTCGTAGACCACGCGGGCATCGCGCAGCGCGCGGCCGCCGGGCGTTTCCGACAGGCGCTGGTGCAGCGGCTTGATGTAGTGCGTGGCGCCGCCGGCCACCAGGATGGGCACATAGGCCTTCCAGGGCGCGATCGACAGCGCGACCCGCTTGCGGTGACGCGGGCTGAGCGCGTTCCAGTTCAGCACGTAGCGCTCGATGCCGGGGATCTCGGGCATGGGCGTGGCCGCAAAGCGGGCCTCGTCGGCCTGGCGATGGATGCTGACGGCCAGGCGCTCGGCCTCGGCCACCTTGGCCAGCACCGCGTGCGCGCGACCGTAGCCGGGACAGGCGGCGAGCGCCCGCCGGGCACCCTGGCGCGCCGCGTCGAGCCGGCCGCGCACAAAGGCCTCGGAGGCTTGGCGCGTATGGCCGGCAGCGCTCGCGAAGCGCCGGCCGCAATGCACCTCCAGCTCGCTGTAGTTGCGGCGCGTGTAGCCGTTGCCGAGCTGGTAATTGGCCTGCTCGTGGTCGGGGTTCAGCGCTACGGCCTGTTCGGCGGCGTCTACGGCCTCGTTCGTGCGACCCAGGCGGATCAGGGTCTCGTTCAGCGCCATCAGCAGATCGGCCTGCGGCTTGACCAGGCCGCGCGCCTGTTCGAGCAGGGCCAGCGAGCCGGCGTAGTCCCGCTGCTGGTAGGCCAGCGCCGCCAGGCCCTGCAACGCGCGGGCGCGGGTCGCCGCGTCGGGGGCGCCGTCGCGGGCCAACTCGTACTGCTGCAGCGCCGCGCCGAACTGCTTGCGCTCCAGCGCCAGCCGGCCGGCGGCGAGTTGCTCGACCGCCTGCTGGGGCTGCTGCGCGGCGATGCGGCGCTCCAGCTCGGGGAAGTCCTCGGTGGCCCAGAGCCAGTCGTGGATCAGCGCTCGCGTCGCAGCGTCGGGCCGGGGCAGCGCCAACAGCGGCGCCATCAGCGGCGGCAGTTGCTGGAAGCGCTGCTGTTCCAGCAGGCGCAGTGGCTGGCGCAGATCGGCCGCGTGCAATGTGCCGTTCAGGGTCAGCGCGGCAAGCAACGCGGTGCAGGCCCAGGTTTTCATGGCGGGTGGGCGCCAGGCGCCGGATTGGAAAAGAAAAACCCGGAGGGCCAGACCGTGGCGAACTCCGGGTTCGGACGTGCAGCGGCGCCTGGGGCCGCGCGGCTCATTCGTCGTTGCGGAACACCAGCTTGACTTCGTGGGTCTGCTTGTCCGGACCGGGCTCGAAGCGCCATTCCTTCAGCGCTTCGATGGACGCGCGGTCGAACACGCGGCGCGGTTCGCTTTCGAGGATTTCGACATCGAGCACCTTGCCATCGGCGCCGATCGTCAGCTTGGCCTTCACGCTGCCGGCATTGATGTTGCGGCGCAGGGCCTCGGACGGGAACTCGGGCGGCACCTTCTTGGTGACCTTGGGCGATGCGATCGCGCCGGTGACGGCGAGGCTGAGGGCGAGCAGCAGGGCTTGGATCTTCATGGGCTGGGTTCTCGTGCTTCAGGTGCGGAAATAGCTGACGGCCTCGACCAGGCGGCCGGAGCTGCTGGTCAGGGCATCGGTGCTGCGGTTCAGGTCGTTGACCAGGCTCGCATTCTGTTGGGTGCTGCGGTCCAGATCGTTCATCGCGCCGTTGACGATCTTCACGCCGCCGGCCTGCTCCTGGGCCGAGTGCGAGATCTCCTCGATCAGCTGGCCCATGTTGTTGACTTCGTCGACGACCGAACGGATGGTGTTGCCGGCGTTGTTGACGAGGCTGGTGCCGTTCTCGACCTTGACGGTCGACTCGGAGATCAGCACCTTGATCTCCTTGGCGGCGTCGGCGGCGCGCGAGGCCAGCGAGCGCACCTCGGAGGCGACGACCGCGAAACCCTTGCCGTGCTCGCCGGCGCGGGCCGCTTCCACGGCGGCGTTCAGCGCCAGGATGTTGGTCTGGAACGCGATGCCGTCGATGACGCCGATGATGTCGCCGATCTTGCGCGAGCTGGCGCTGATCTCCTGCATGGTCTCGACGACCTGCGAGACCACGGTGCCGCCGTTCGCCGCCGACGCGCGGGCCTGCGTGGCGATCGCCGCGGCCTTGCGCGTCAGTTCGCTGGCGCCGGCCAGGTTCGCGGCGATCTGCTCGACCGAGGCCGCGGTGGTCTGCAGGCTGGCCGCGGCGCGGCCGGTGCGCTCGCTGAGGTTCTGATTGCTGCTCGCGATCGCGTCGGCGTTCGTCGTCACTTCCTCCGCGGCGCCGGAGACCGAGGCGACGACGCGCGACAGCGCCTGCTGCATGTCCTGCATCGAGCGCAGCATCTGCGCGACCTCGTCGTTGCCGGCGGCCTGGATGTCGTGGCGCAGATCGCCGCCGCCGATCGCTTCGGCGGCCTCGCGGGCGCGGTTGACCGGTTGCAGGATCGAGCGGCCGATCGTCAGCGCGCCGAAGATGCCGGCGATCGAGGCCACGACGACGAGCACGATGATCAGCGTGCGGGCCTGGCCGGCCAGCTTGGAGTCGACCTCGGCGATCGCCGTGGCAGCCTGGATCTGGCCGTCGACGAGTTGCTTCAGTGCCTCCTGGTAGGCGGTCTGCGCCGGGCGCACGTCGGCGATCAGCGACTCCCGCGCGTCCTCGGGCGCACCGTCCGTCTGGATGCCGCGGAACTTCGCAATCGCGGCGAAGAAGCGCTCGCTGCGTGCCTTCAGCTCGGCCAGTTGGGTGCGGTCGGCCTCGCTGTCGATGGCCTTGGCCATGGATTCCAGCGCCGCGGCGGTGTCCTGCACGGCGGCGTCGATGGCGGTGTTCTGGCGCTTGATCTGGTTGGCCGCATCGAGCAGCAGCAGGTCGCGGGCCGCGCGGGCAACGATATTGACCTGTGCTTCGAGCTGCTGGGCCAGGCTGACCTTGACCAGGCCGACATTGGCGGTATGCGCCATGTCCTTGGCCAGCACACCGGCCGTGCGGGCGCCATAGGCACCGATCACGATCAGCATAAGGATGAGCAGGCCGTGGCTCACCCAGAGGCGGGAGCCGATGCGAAGTTGGCTGAGGAAACCCATGGTGTCAGACGGTAACTGGCAAGAGCCGGGATCCTAGTGGCAGCAGGTGCCGCCAACGGCCCGTTTGCCGTGGTGTTTTCATGGAGAACGGCGGGTTTCAGCGCCGTTCCGGCGGACTTCCGTCACGCGTTTGTCGTCGCACGGACTTCCGCGAGCGAACTGACGCCCTGCAGCACCTTGTCGATGCCGTCCTGGCGCAGCGTGCGCATGCCTTCCTCGAGGCCCTGGTGGTGGATCTGCTCGGCGCGCGCGCCGGTCTGGATCAGCCGGCGCACTTCGCGGCTGATGCTCAGCAGCTCGTGCAGGCCGGCGCGGCCCTTGTAGCCCGAGCCCTCGCATTTCGGGCAGCCGGGGCTGCGGTAGCGCTGCAACTGGCCGTTGACCGCATGGCGGCCCAGCCAGTCGCCGAGCAGTGCGTCGCGGCTGGGGCGCAGATCGGGCGGGAACACATGCAGGTAGTCGTCGAGCAGCTCGTCGCGCTCGGCGACCGGCATCGGCTCCTGGGTGCGGCAATGCGGGCAGAGCCGGCGCACCAGGCGCTGGGCGAGCACGGCGAGCAGCGAGTCGCCGAAATTGAAGGGGTCGGTGCCCATGTCCAGCAGGCGCGTCACCGTCTCCGCGGCGCTGTTCGTGTGCAGCGTGGACATCACCAAGTGGCCGGTCAGCGAGGCCTCGATGGCGATCTCGGCGGTCTCCTGGTCGCGGATCTCGCCGACCATGATGACATCGGGGTCGGCGCGCAGGAAAGCGCGCAGTGCCTTCGCGAAGGTCCAGTCGATCTTCGGATTGACCTGCACCTGGCGCAGCCCGGTCTGGGTGATTTCCACCGGGTCCTCGGCGGTCCAGATCTTGCGGTCCGGCGTGTTGATGTGTCCCAGCACCGAATGCAGCGTGGTCGTCTTGCCCGAGCCCGTCGGGCCGACGCAGAGCACCATGCCATAGGGGCGGTGGATGGCCTGCTGCAGGCGCTCGAGGTTGTTCGGCGTCAGGCCCAGCTTGTCCATCGGCAGCGGCTTGGCCGAGGCGAGCAGGCGCATCACCACGTCTTCCAGGCCGCCGCTGGTCGGGATCGTGGCGACGCGCAACTCCAGCTTGTGCTGCGGGCTGAACTTTGCGAAATTGATCTTGCCGTCCTGCGGCTTGCGGCGCTCGGAGATGTCCAGTTCGCACATCACCTTGATGCGCGCGACCATCGCATTGCGGTAAGACGGCGGCAGTTCGATGTAGGGAGCCAGCACGCCGTCCTTGCGGAAGCGCACCTTGACCTTTTCCTTGCCGGGCTGGCATTCGATGTGGATGTCGGAAACACCCTGCTGCTGCGCCTCCGCGATCATGTTGTTGATCAGGCGCACCAGCGAGTTGTCACTCTGCTCGATCGGCCGGTCCTCGATGACCTCGGTGCGCTCCTGCAGCTCGCGCTCCAGCGACTCGATCAGCTTGTCGGTGCCGAGCTGGGCCGCCGGTTCGAAATCCAGCGTGATCGGTGCCAGGGTTTCGCCGTTGCCGCCTTCGCCCACGCGGCCGTAGGCGGCATGGATGGCCAACGTGACCGCGCCCACCCGGGCCAGCGCCGGCACCACCTTGAGCTGGGCGATGAACTCGATCTCGTCGATCGCCTGGCGCCGCGTCGGGTCTTCCATGGCGACGACCAGCCGGCCCTCGCGCAGCAGCAGCGGCAGCACCTCCAGGCGCCGCGCAGCGGCCACCGGCAGGCGGCGCAAGGCCTCGGTCTCGGCCTCGAAACGGTCGACATCGACCATCGGGTAGCCCATCTTGCGGGCCAGCGCCGACTGCAGCTGCGCGCGCGTGACGACCTTGGAACGCACCAGCAGTTCGCCCAGCGGCACCGAGCGGTCCTGCTTTTGCTGCTCCAGCGCCTTGTCGAGCTGTTCCTGGCTGATCAACTCCATCGCCACCAGCGCTTCGCCGATGCGCACGATCGGCATCCTGCTCTGCTGCTCGATGGCCTGCAGCAGCTGCTCGGCGCTGACCACCTGGTTGGCCAGCAGGATGTCTCCGACCTTGCGCTGGCGCAGCTCCGCCTGCTCGCGCAGCGCCGCCTCGGCCTGCTCCGGGCTGATCACCTTGGCCTCGACCAGCACCTCGCCGATGCGGTCGCCGAAGTCCACGCGGTCCAGCGCCTCGCGGGGGATGAAGAGCTGCTGCACCGAGTCGTCACTCGTGCTCATTGGCGGGAACAGGAACAGGCCGAGCTCGTCCTGCACATGGCCGATCGTCGTGCCGCGCATCTCCGTGCCGTTGCGCAGCCTCGCGCGGTACTCGATGCGAGGGCGCAGGTCCAGGGTCTGGCTCTCGCCTTCCGCCGCCGGCTTGGGCTGCGGTACCTGTACCGGGCGGATCAGCTTGAGCGCCGCCAGCTGGTTCAGGCGCACGCTCATCGCCTGCTTGGCCGGCGGCATCAAGAGGTGCACCAGGCGCTGGGCCGGCAGCATGCGGATCAGCTGACCGATCGAGCGGCTGCCGTTGGCGGCCGTGACCTCGACCGGCGCGGCTTGCTTGAGCGGCTGCGGCGCCGGGTAGGCGGCGAAAGGCGGCGTGGGCCAGGCGAAGCCGTCGCCGGCTGCCCCCGGTGCCGGTGTCGGCGCAGGGTTGGCGGGGTTCCAGTCCAGTGGGGGCAGGCTGTCGCTCATCGTGCAAGGAATGCGGCTCAGGCCCGGAGCTTACGCGGCTCCCGGCCTTGGGCAGGGCAGGGGATACGTCAGTCGAGGGTAATGCCTTTGCGCGACACTGCCGCTTTCCGTCACCTGGAGTAGGGCCCATGAGCACGCAAAACCTGATCACCGCCGCCGTCGCCGCCGCCTTTGCGCTCGGCGTTCCCGCCGCCGCCCAGGCCCAGGCCAAGGAGAAGTGCTACGGCATCGCCAAGGCCGGCCAGAACGATTGCGCCTCCTTGAGCGGCACGCACAGCTGCGCCGGCCAGGCCAACAAGGACAACGCGCCCGACGAGTGGAAGTACGTGCCCAAGGGCGAGTGCAAGAAGCTGGGCGGCATGAGCGCCGAGGAAGCCAAGGCCAAGATCAAGAAGTGACCGGTGCTGCGGGCGCCGGCATTGGCTGGCGCCATCCGCACCACGAGGAGCTGCTGCGGCGGCGCCCGCCGCTGCCCTTCCTCGAAGTGCATTCGGAGAACTTCTTCGCCGAAGGCGGGGCGGCGCTCGGCCTGCTGGAGGCGGCGCGCGCCGACTACCCGGTCAGCCTGCACGGCGTCGGCCTGGGCCTCGGTTCGGCGGCCGGAATGGACGCCTGGCACCTGGAGCAGCTCGCCCGCCTGGTCGAACGGGTGCAGCCGTTGCGTGTCTCCGATCACGCCTGCTTCGCGCGCGTTGCCGGCCGCGGGGCGGCACTGCATGCGCAGGACCTGCTGCCCATCCCCTTCGACGACGACAGCCTGCGCCGGCTGGGCGAGCAGGTCGAGCAGGTGCAGCAGCGCCTGCGCCGGCCGCTGCTCGTCGAGCACCTGAGCGCCTACCTGGCCTGGGACAGCGACCGCATCGCCGAGCCGGAATTCTTCAACCAGCTCACCGCGAGCAGCGGCTGCCAGTTGCTGCTCGATGTGAACAACCTGCTGGTCAATGCGAAGAATCGCGGCGACGCCGATCCCGAGGCGGCCTGCCGCGCCTGGATCGATGCGATCCGTCCGGGCAGCGTCGGCGAGATCCATGTCGCCGGCCATGCCGAGCTGGATGGCCTGGCGATCGACGACCACGGCAGCGCGGTGCCGGAGGCCGTGTGGCGACTGCTCAGGCACGCACAGCTTCGGCTCGGCCCGCTGCCGGTGCTGGTCGAGTGGGACACCGCGATCCCGGCGCTCGACGTGCTGATGGCCGAGGCGGCGAAGGCCGATGCCGGCTGATCCGCAGCGCGATCTGGTGCGCTGGATCTGGGCGCAGCCGGGGGCTGTGCCGCCGGCTGGCCTGCGCGCGGTCGGCGCCGCCGGGCTGGCGGCTGGCCTTGCCGCCTACCGCGAACACGCCAAGGCTCTTGCGGTGCGCGCGCTGGCGAACGCCTATCCGCGTCTGCAGGCCTGGCTGGGCGAGGCAGACTTTGCCGGCCTGGCCTGGGCCTTTGCCCGCGCGCACCCGCCGCGGCAGGGCGATATGAACCGCTGGGGCGCCACGCTGGCCGCCTTTCTGAGCGGCCAGCCGGGCATGGAGATCGAGCCGCCGGCGTTGGCGCGGCTGGACTGGGCGTTGCACGCGCTGACCTGGGCGCCCGACCCGCCGGCACCCGATCCCGGCCTCTGGACCTTGCTGCAGACGCGGCCGGCCGACGCGCTGCGACTGCGCCTGCTGGGCGAGGCACTCCTCCTGCCGCCGGGCCTGCAGGTGCAGGGGGCAGAAGTGCTCAGCGGCAGGGCGGAGGCTGAGGAGGGCGGCACGGTCTGGGTCTGGCGCCGCGGCTGGAAGCCTTGCTGGCTGCGCCTGCCCGAAGATCTCGCGGTGCTGCTGCCCGCGCTACAGGCGGCCCCCCATCTGGCGGCGGCCGTGGAACAGGCGCTGGCGGCGCGGCCGGCACTGGATCTGGCGGCGGCCTTGCACCTGGCCTGGACCGAAGGCTGGCTGCTGGCGGCCGAGCCGCTGTGAGCCGGCCCGCCGGGACGGCGCTCAGTCGTTCGGCCTGAAGCTGATCACCAGCAGCGGCGGCACGCGGCCGTCGACATCGCGCGGCAGGCGCTCGGTCTTGTCGATCGCCCGCAGCACGGCCTCGTCCCATTGCGGATTGCCGCTGCGCTTGACGAGCTTGCTGGACAGGATGAGACCGTCGGGCGCGGTGCGCACCTCGACCTCGGCCTGCGGATTGCCGCTGGGCGTTTCGGTGAACGTGATGTTCGGCTTGATGCGCGCCTTGATGCGGCCGGCATAGGCGGCGCTGGGTCCGGCCGACTGCTGCGCCGTGCCGGTCGCCGTCGGTCCACCGCTGGCGCCGGCCAGGCCCTGCATGCGGCGCAGGTTCTCCTGGCGCTGGGCCTCGCGACGGGCCTCCTCGGCCTTCGCCCGGCGCTCCGCGGCCAGCTTCTCGCGGCGCTCGGCCTCGGCCTTCTTCTGTTGTTCCTGCTTGCGTTGTTCGGCTTCGCGCTGCTGCTGACGTTGCTTTTCCCGCTCGCGCTGTGCCTGCTCTTCCTTCTCGCGCTGCTGGCGCTCGCGTTCGCGGCGCTCGGCGATCTCCGCCTCGCGCTGCTGCTGGGCTTGTGCACGCTGCTGGGCTTCGGCCTGCGCACGCTGCTCCTCGCGGCGGTCGACCTCGGGTTCGGGCGGCGGCGGCGGGGGCGGCTCGACGGCACGAGGTGCCGCGGCCTGCGGCACGGCGGCCCAGAGTTCGGCCTCGGCGACCGCGCCGACGTCGCTGGAGCGCCAGTTCACGCCCACGGCCAGGGCCCAGAACAGCAACGCATGGCAGGCAATCGCCGGCAGCAGGCCCTTGGCGACGCCGTCGCCTTCGATGCGTTGTAGCGAGACGCTGGCCTGCATCGCCTCAGCGGCCCTGCTTGACGGCCAGGCCGACGCGCTGGATGCCGGCCGACTGCAGCTTGTCCATGACCTGCACGACGGCCTCGTACTTGACCTGGCGGTCGGCCGAGATGACGACGGGGATCGTCGCGTCGCCGCCCTGGGCCGAACGCACCTCGGCGACCAGGCGCTCGATGCGCAGGGCCTGGGCCTCTTCCTGGTCGCGGCGGAACTTCAGGCTGCCGTCCTCGGCGACGATGACATTGAGCACCATCTTCGGCTGCGTCTTCGCCTTGCCGACACTGGGCAGGTCGACCAGGCCGGTGGTGATCAAAGGCGCGCTGACCATGAAGATGATCAGCAGCACCAGCATGACGTCGATGAACGGGACCATATTGATCTCGTTGATCGTGCGGCGGCGCGCGCCGCGACCCGCGACGCCGGGCATCAGTGCGCGGCCGGCGTGCCGGCCGGGCTTCCCGAGTTGCGCTGCAGGATGTTCGAGAACTCCTCGATGAAGGTCTCGAGCTGGATCGCGCTGCGGTCGATCTGGCGCGCGAAGCGGTTGTAGGCGATCACCGCGGGGATCGCGGCGAACAGGCCGATCGCGGTCGCCACCAGGGCCTCGGCGATACCGGGTGCCACCGTGGCCAGCGTGACCTGCTGCAGGTTCGACAGGCCGACGAAGGCATGCATGATCCCCCACACGGTACCGAACAGGCCAACGTACGGCGAGACCGAGCCGACCGAGGCGAGGAAGCTCAGGTTGCTCTCCAGCGCATCGACCTCGCGCTGGTAGCTGGCGCGCATCGCGCGGCGGGCGCCGTCGAGCAGGCTGCCGGTGTCGCTGACGCGGCGCTCGCGCAGCTTCAGGAACTCGCGCATGCCGGCCGCGAAGATGCGTTCCAGCGGCGCTTCCTTGTGGCGCTTGCCGACTGCCTGGTACAGCTCGTTGAGGTTGCGGCCGCTCCAGAAGTCCTGCTCGAAGGCGTCGTTGGCCTTGCGCACGCGGCCCAGGCCGAAGAGCTTGCTGAAGATCACGCTCCAACTGGCCACCGAGACGATCAGCAGCGCGGCCATGACCAGCTGGACGACGAGGCTGGCCTGGGCGACGAGGGCGAAGATGGACAGGTCTTGGCTCATGAGGGCAGGGGGGAGAGGCGCTGCAGCAACTCGGCCGGCAGGCGCTGGGGGCGGAAATCGGACTGGTCCACGCAGGCCACGCGGACCCGGGCGTCAACGAGCAGCTCGCCGTCGCGCTCGACGCGCTGGGCGAACAGCAGCGAGGCGCGGTTCGCCTCCAGGATCTCGGCGTGCACCGTCAGCAGGTCGTCGAGCCGGGCCGGGCGGCGGTAGTTCGCCTCGACCGAGGTGACGACGAAGACCCAGCCGACGGTGGCGCGCAGCTGCTCGCGCGGCAGGCCGATGCTTCGCAGCCACTCGGTGCGCGCGCGCTCCAGAAAGCGCAGGTAGTTCGCGTAGTAGACGACGCCGCCGGCATCGGTGTCCTCGTAGAACACCCGCACCGGCATCGAGAAGCCTGCGCTCACCGGCGCTTGTCGGCGTCGACTTCGGTGCGACGCAGCTGTGCGGCCAGGCGGTCGAGCACGCCATTGACGTATTTGTGGCCGTCGGTGCCGCCGAAGCCCTTGGCCAGCTCCACCGCCTCGTTGATGACGACGCGATAGGGGATGTCGATGCACTGCTGCAGCTCGAACGCGCCGATCAGCAGCGCGCCATGTTCGATCGGCGACAGCTCCTTGGTCGGGCGGTCGACATGCTCGGCGAGCAGGCCGTCGAGCGCCGCGGCCTCGCGGATGCAGCCGTGCAGCAGCAGGTCCAGATGCTTCTGGTCGCACTTGTTGTAGCCCGGCTGCTCGCGCAGGTGGGCGTCGATCGCACCGGCGTCGTCGCCGCCGATCAGCCATTGGTAAAGGCCTTGCAGCGCGACTTGGCGCGACTGGCGGCGGGCCGAGCGCGGCGCGGCGTTCTTGGTGGCGGCGTTCACAGCTTGCTTTCTGGGTTCAGGCGGCGCAGCAACAGCGCCATTTCTACGGCCACCTCGGCACCGTCGGCCCCCTTGGCCACGCGGGCCCAGGCCTGGGCCTCGTTCTCGACGGTGAGGATGACATTGGCGATCGGCATCTGGTGGTCCAGGCCGACACGGCTCACGCCGGCACCGCTTTCGTTGGCGACGAGCTCGAAGTGGTAGGTCTCGCCGCGGATGATGCAGCCCAGCGCGACCAGCGCATCGACGCCGCCGCGGCGCGCCAGCGCCTGCAGCGCCAGCGGGATCTCCAGCGCGCCCCCGACCTCGTGCCGCTCGATCTCGTTCACGCCCAGCTCGGCCAGCCGGCGTTCGCAGGCATGCTGCAGCGCACCGGTCAGGCCGTCGTTGAAGCGGGCCCGCACCAGGGCCACGCGCAGGCCACGGCCATCGAGCTGCACCTGGCCCTGCTCAGCGCCCTGCATGGGGAGCCTCCTCGTCGGCTTGCATCGGCACGAAGCCCTCGACCTCCAGGCCGTAGCCGGTCATCGAGGGCATGCGGCGCGGACTGCCGAGCAGCCTCATGCGCTGCACGCCGAGCTGGCGCAGGATCTGCGCGCCCACGCCATAGGTGCGCAGGTCCATATTGCCGCGCGGCCCGGCGGCCTGGCGGCAGTCGAAGCGGGCGGCCAGGGTTTCGGATTCGGCGCCGACATTGAGCAGCACTGCGACGCCAGCGCCGGCCTCGGCGATCGCCCCCAGCGCCTGCTCGACGCTCCAGCTGTGGCCGCCCGCACCGGCTTCCAGCAGGTCGAGCACCGACAGCGGCTCGTGCACGCGGACCAGCACCGCATCATCCGGCTGCCATTGGCCTCGCGTCAGCGACAGGTGCTGGCCACCGGTGCGGTCGCGGAACAACGTGGCCTGGAAGCTGCCATGGCGGGTCTGCAACTCGCGGTTGGAAACGGCCGTGATCAGCGATTCGTTGCGCGCCCGGTACTCGATCAGGTCGGCGATGGTGCCGATCTTCAGCCCATGCTCGGCGGCGAAGGCCTGCAGATCGGGCAGGCGGGCCATGGTGCCGTCGTCGTTCATGATCTCGCAGATCACGCCGGCCGGACTGCAGCCGGCCATGCGTGCGAGGTCGCAGCCGGCCTCGGTATGGCCGGCACGCATCAGCACACCGCCGTCCTGCGCCTGCAGCGGAAAGATGTGGCCGGGCTGCACGAGGTCGGCGGCAACGGCATCGGGCGCCACCGCGGCCTGCACGGTGCGCGCGCGATCGGCCGCCGAAATGCCGGTGCTGACGCCGGTCGCTGCCTCGATCGAGACGGTGAATGCGGTGCCGTGCTGGGTGCCGTTGCGGGCGGCCATGGGCGGCAGCTGCAGGCGCTCGCAGCGCTCGCGGGTCAGCGTCAGGCAGATCAGCCCGCGACCGAACTTCGCCATGAAATTGATCGCCTCGGGCGTCACATGGTCGGCCGCCAGCACGAGGTCGCCCTCGTTCTCGCGGTCTTCGTCATCGATCAGGATGACCATCCGGCCGGCGGCCAGTTCGGCGACCAGTTCGGGTACGGGGGACATGGGCATGGGGCGGGATTCTAGGTGCTCACCCTAGGGGGTCTTGACAAGGCGCAGCCGGAGATCGGCGCCCAGGCGCTCGCTGTCCAGCCATTGCCAGCGACTGGCCGCATCGACTTCGGGCAGCAGCGGCAGCTCGGCGACGCCAAGCCCCGGGCCGAGCAGCTTGGGTGCCAGGTAGATCAGCAACTCGTCGACCAGGCCGGCGGCCAGCAAGGCGCCGTTGAGCTGCGCGCCGGCCTCGACATGCAGCTCGTTGATGCCGCGTTGGCCGAGTTCGGCCAGCACCGCGGGCAGGTCGAGCCGGCCGTCGGCACCGAGCGGCGCCTGCCAGTGCAGCGTGGCCACCGGTCGAGCATCCGGCCCATGGACCTGCAGCAGCTCGCCAGGGGGCTGCAGCAGCCGCGCATCGGCCGGGAGCCGGGCCTGGCGGTCGAGCAGCACGCGCAGCGGCTGCCGGGCGATCGGCAGGTCGCGCACGTCCAGGCGCGGGTCGTCGGTCAGCGCAGTGCCGATGCCGGTCAGCACGGCGCCCGCGCGGCGGCGCCAGCGCTGGCCGTCGAGCCGGGCCTCGGCGCCGGTGATCCAGCGGCTGCGGCCGTCGGGCAGCGCGGTGCGGGCATCGAGGCTGGCCGCCCACTTCATGCGCACCCAGGGCCGGCCGCTGCGCATGCGGGTCAGGAAGCCGATGTTCAGCGCTTCGGCCGCCTCGGCGAGCAGGCCGGTGTCCACCGCGATGCCGGCGGCACGCAGGCGCGCGATGCCCTGGCCACCGACCAGCGGGTTCGGGTCGCCCAAGGCGATGACGACCCGGCTCAGCCCGGCGGCGATCAGCGCATCGCAGCAGGGTGGTGTGCGACCGTGGTGCGCGCAAGGTTCCAGCGTCACGTATGCGGTCGCGTCGGCCACGCTGGCGCCCCGTGCGGCGGCGTCGCGCAGCGCCATGACCTCGGCATGGGCCTGGCCGGCGGCCTGCGTATGGCCTTCTCCGAGTGGTTCGCCCCTGGCGCCGACGATGACGCAACCGACGCGCGGATTGGGCTCGGACAGGCCGATGGCCTGCTCGGCCAGTTGCAGCGCGCGCGCCATCCAGCGCGCATCCGGGGCGTGATGATCCATGGTCGCCAGTCTAGGAGGCGAGCAGGGTTCAGGGCTGGTGCTGCACGGTGGCGGTGTTGCGGAACACCTGGGCGGCGACGTCCACGCGCTGCCCGGCGGGACAGGCGGATTCATGGCGTACGACCAGGAAGTTCTGCTGCGACAGCGATCCGGTGCGCTGTTCGTACTGTCCGCGGTGCTCGGTGCTGCCGATCCCATCGTTGCCGACGCCGCCGTAGCGACACACGCGGTAGCCACCCGGGCCGAATGAGAGGCCGCCGAACCGGATGCTGCCGCTCCAGTCCGGCAGGCTGCCTTTGGCGTCGGTCCGCGGCGGGATCATGCAGACGTAGTCGAGCGCCTGCACGCCCGCCGGCGCGGCGCGGTGCCGGTCGAGCTCGCAGCGCGGTGCGCCGGCGTGGCCGCTGCTGTTCAGCAGCAACTCGATGTCCAGCGGCAGCACCGGGTCGTTCGGCGCGGCCGAGTCGGCGACCTCGTCCAGCGAGAAGCGCACATGGCCGCTGAGCAGGAAGGCGCCGCTGGCCGATGCGATCGGTGGGCTCGACTGGAGCCCGCAGGCGCGCAACTCGGCCGGGCTGAGCGACCCCAGCGCCCGCTCCGGCGCGATGTCGCAACTGCCGAGGATCCGGCCCCGGCGATGCTCCAGCAGCAGCACCCAGGCGTTCTGCTCGAGCGGACGCAGCAGACTGTGCTGCCCGTCCAGATCCAGCGCCGCCGACGGGATGCTGGGGTGACGTTGATGGAGCCGGCCCTGCGCGGCACCGGCATCCGGCGGCAGGAAGGCGGCCAGGGCCAGCCGGGGATCGGCGGCGGCCAGCGCCGAGCGCCAGTTCAGCATCAGCTCGCCGTCCTCGCTGGCGCGGTCGTTCCAGGCCACGCGCAGCAGCAGTTCGACGCCGGCCTGGGCCAGCGGCTGCACGTCACGACGCAGCTGGAACACGGTGGAGCCGGCGGCGACGGTCCAGGCCTCCTCGCCGATCTCGTCAAAGGCGATCGCTGCCGCTGGCAGCCCGGCGTGCCGGCGCAGCGCCGCGAAGGCGCGCAGCCGCTCCATCTCGGCCACGGCGATGCGAGTTGCCTCGGCGCGCTGCCGGGCCAGGTCGCCGCTCTGGCGCAGCCGTGCCTGCAGATTGCTCATCGCCAGCATGCCGATGGCCATCACCAGCAGCGCGATCAGGGCCTCGACCAGGCTGGCGCCGCGCCGGCTCATTCGGTGTTTCACCATGATCCGCTCCACGCCCCGCCGGGCAGCGGGATGAAACTACCGGCCTGCAGATGCAGGCGCTCGATCACCGCGGCGTCGAACAGCGCGGTGGCGCCATGCCCGGCCTCCACCGGGCCCCCGACCAGGACCGCGCCCTGGACCACCGAGGCCTCGCCACCGGGGTTGCGCCAGATCAGGCCTTCGCTGGCGTAGACCAGACCCCGCAGGTGCAGGCCGCCGTCGATGCCCAGCCGGCCGCGGACGATGAGCAGCAGAGGCTGGCTCTCGCTGCCCAACACATGCCCACCCCAGAGCTGCAGATCGCCGTCGCGCCAGATCAGCTGCGCGCCACCGTCCACGAGGACCGCCAGTGCCGCGCCGCAATCGGCCAGGCAGCGCAGCCGGCGCAGGACGGGGTGCAAGCCATAGTCCTCGGGCGCCATGCCGAAGAAGCGGCGGAAGAAGCCAGGTTCGTCGAGCGCCTGCAGTTGCGCGTCGTGGCCGACGATGGCCAGCCCAGGCGGACTACCGGCCGGCCCGTGCACACCCGCCAGCTGACCGAGCACCGCGCCGCCGGCCCGCAGCGCGATACCGCCCGACGCCGCGTCGTTGTGCAGCACCGCCATGCCGGTGCCGAGATCGACGTCGCCGCGGGCGATCAGCGCGCTATGGGGTGGCATCTTCAGCGCGCCGAGCAGTTGAAGCAACTGCACCCGTGGCTGGCGCTCCAGTTCGTCGGATGCGGCTTGCAGGCAGGTCAGGCTCGACCCTGCGCAGGCCAGCACCTCCACGCCGATGCGACCGAGCGCCGGTTCGCCGCTGAAAGCCTTCAAGCGGATCAGTGCCGATTCCCGGGGCAGTCCGTCGTCTGCCAGCGGCGTGGGCTGCCGATTGGCAGGGCACTGGCATTGCCAGGCCTCCGGCAGCTTGCGGTCACAGATCACCGGATAGGGCGACAGCTCGGGGGCGGTCGCGAGGTGGCCGTCGGCATCGAAGCGCAGCAGGCGCTGGCGCAGCGTGTCGGGGCCTTGGGGGTCGGCCTGGCAGTCGAGGTCGAGCTTGTCGCTATTGAGCAGGCCGAGCAGGCGCTGCGTGGCCTGCTGGCCGGCCTCGGTCAGCGAGCCCAGGGCCTGGTAGCGCTGAGCAATGCGCTGTTCGATCACCAGGTGGCGGTCTGCGTACACCGCCACCAGGGCCATGACGAGAAACAAGGCCAGCACGCTGACCAAGGTGCTCACGCCGCGCTGCTGCCTCATGGCGGGCAGACTCCGTGGAACTGATCGGCCTGCAGGCGCATCGTGAAATCCAGCGAGCGCTTGACCGCAGGATCGTGTGCCGCCTCGGCATCCAGACGGATGCGCAACTGGCGCTGACTTACCTTGGGCGGGCAGTCGGGAATGCCGTCGCAGGGGTGCGCGCAGACGCCGGCGAGCGGCGCAATGGCCTCGCTGACGGTGGCCGAGAAGTGCGTGATGCGCAGCGTCTGCGGGTCGCTGAGCGGCTGCCAGTTGCTGCCGACGCGGCCGCGCAGCACGCCCTGGCGCAGTTCGAAGCCGCGCAGTTCGCTACTCGGACTGTAGACGTCGTCCTCGACCACTCCCGGATGCTCGACGGCCGCGCTGACCCGGAAGAGAAGCTGGTCGCCGCCGTCGGCAACGCTGACCGGCGCGTAGGGATTGGCCAAGGGCTCGGGGTTGCCCGGCGACCAGAGACCGCGCCAGGCATGGGGCCAGGCGCCCGCGTGGCGCAGCTCCCTTTGCATCAGTTCGGCGATGGCCCGCAAATCCTGCTCGGTGCGGGTTTCCAGCATCAGGCGGCGGTGGTCGGCCAGTTGGCCGACCATCACGGTGGACGCGCCGGCCAGCACGAACAGTCCGGCGGTCAGCCCGATCATCAGTTCGACGAGGCTGGCGCCCCGGGTCCGTGTCGCGGCTGTCATTGCGGCCAGCAGCGCGCGGTGCTGTCGGCGCCGTCCTGACTGAAGGCGGTCTGGGTCTGCAGGCCGCGGAAGACCTGCAGCACGAGTTCGGTGCAGTCCTTGTCGCCGGCCTGCCGGCCGCCCGGGCTGGGCCGGACATGCAAGATGAAACCCTGCGGACCGGCCTCGCTCAGCCGGAGCTGGTAGTGGCCGGCGCTGGAGCGCTCAGCCAGCCGCAGTGCCGCCAGACTGTCCGCATAGCTGGGGTTCTGGCTGCGGTGCCGTTCCTGCTGCTGGCGCACCTGGGAGATCGCGTCGAAGGCATCGGCGCGGCGGCTCTTGCGCACCTGGTCAAGGTAGCTGGGCAGTGCGATGGCGGCGAGCAGGCCGGCGATCAGCACTGCGACGACGATCTCGATCAGCGTGAAGCCGCTGTTGGGGGCGCGCGCCGGGACAGGCTTTGACGCGGGGCGGCTCATGGCGGCTCATGCGCTGCAGGCGACGAAACCCAGGCCGCAGCTGCGCAGCCGCCCGGTGATCGCGACCACATGGACCAGCCGGTCGCCACGCGCGTTGCGCAGCTCGATGGTGGCGGTCGGCGTCACGGTGCCGCGCTGGCCGTCGATGCTCATTTGCTTCACGTTAGCGCTCAGCCGAAGCCCGCGCGACTGCGGCAGCCAGTGATGGGCGAGCAGTTGCTGAGGCTGCGCGCACTGCGGCGCGCCGCCGGGCAGGCATTGGCAACTGCCGATGGCACCGAGGTGAACGAGGTAGCAACTGCCGGCCGGGTGCTCGAAGAAGGCGACACGCACCGTGCGGCCGCTACCCAGAGCCTGCATGCGGGCGAGCTGGAAGTCGCTGCGGAAGGCCTCGGCCGCCCCGCTCAGGCGCTGCCTTTGCACCAGGCCGCTCATCGAGGGCATGGCCATCGCCAGCAGCACGCCCAGCACCGCGAGCACGACCAGAACCTCGATGAGGCTGATTCCGCTCCTGGGGTTCATGAGCGCCTCCCTGTGTGACGCGATGCGTCGACTTTAGGAAGCGCCCGTCAGCAGGTCTGCACCCTAGAACTAGGGGGGGTCAGATGTCCCGGATCAGCTTGCGGAACTCGTCGATGTCCTCGAAGGACCGGTAGACCGACGCGAAGCGCACATAGGCCACCTTGTCGATCTTGCGCAGCTCGCGCATCACCAGTTCGCCGATGCGCGCCGAGGGCAGCTCGCGCGCGCCTTCGCTGAGCAGCTTTTCCTGAATGCGCTCGATCGCCGCGTCGACCTGCTCCGTGCTCACCGGCCGCTTGCGCAGCGCCAGCTCCATCGACGCGCGCAGCTTGCCCGCGTCGAAGGCGCTGCGAGTGTTGTTCTTCTTGATCACCATGGGCAGCGCGATCTCCGGCCGCTCGTAGGTGGTGAATCGCTTGTCGCAGCCCTGGCAGCGCCGCCGCCTGCGGATCACATCGCCTTCGTCCGATTCCCGGGTCTCCACCACCTGGGTCTCGTCGTGTCCGCAGAAGGGGCAGCGCATGCGGCAGGCTCAGCTCAGGCGTAGACCGGGAAGCGGCGCGTCAGCTCGGCGACGGCCGCCTTGACCCGCGCCAGCACCGCCTCGTCGCCGGGCGCGTCGAGCACGTCGGCGATCAGGTCGGCGGTGGCGATCGCCTCGGCCTCCTTGAAGCCGCGCGTGGTCATCGCCGGCGTACCCAGGCGGATGCCGCTGGTCACCATCGGTTTCTCGGGGTCGTTCGGGATCGCGTTCTTGTTGCAGGTCATGTGCGCGGCGCCCAGCAGGGCCTCGGCGGCCTTGCCGGTCAGGCCCTTGGGGCGCAGGTCGACGAGCATCAGATGGCTCTCGGTGCCGCCGGAGACGATGCGCAGGCCGCGCTCGGTCAGGCGCGTGGCCAGGGCCTTGGCATTGGCCACGACCTGCTGCTGGTAGGCCTTGAACTCCGGCGACAGCGCTTCCTTGAAGGCGACGGCCTTGCCGGCGATCACATGCATCAGCGGGCCGCCCTGGAGGCCGGGGAACACGGCGCTGTTGAGCTTCTTGGCAATCGCCTCGTCGTTGCACAGGATCACGCCGCCGCGTGGGCCGCGCAGGCTCTTGTGCGTGGTGCTGGTGACGACGTCGGCATGCGGCACCGGGTTCGGGTACTGGCCGGCGGCGATCAGGCCGGCGTAATGCGCCATGTCCACCATCAGGTAGGCGCCGACGGCCTTGGCGACCTTGGCGAAGCGCTCGAAGTCGATGCGCAGGCTGTAGGCCGAGGCGCCGGCAATGATCAGCTTGGGCTTGTGCTCGTGGGCCAGACGCTCCATCGCGTCGTAGTCGATCGCTTCCTGCGCATCGAGTCCATAGCTGACGACCTTGAACCACTTGCCGCTCATGTTCAGCGCCATGCCATGGGTCAGGTGGCCGCCCTCGGCCAGGCTCATGCCCAGGATGGTGTCGCCGGGCTGCAGCAGGGCCAGGAACACCGCCTGGTTGGCCTGCGAACCGGAGTTCGGCTGCACGTTCGCGAAGTTCGCGCCGTAGAGCTGCTTCAGGCGGTCGATGGCCAGTTGCTCGGCCACGTCCACGTACTCGCAGCCGCCGTAATAGCGCTTGCCGGGATAGCCCTCGGCGTACTTGTTGGTCAGCTGGCTGCCTTGCGCCTGCATGACCGCCTTGGAGGTGTAGTTCTCCGAGGCGATCAGTTCGATGTGCTCTTCTTGGCGGTGGTTTTCAGCGCGGATGGCGGCCCAGAGCTCGGCATCGGCTTCGGGCAGGGACAGGGGGGACAGGGTGCTCGTCATGAGGGCTCCAGATGGCGGATGGCTGCGCAGAGGCGCATGGCCCAGGCGAACGGCTCGGGTCGGCGGAGCTTCCGCCGGCTGCGCTCCCCGGTGGTGGCCCACCTCGGTAACTGCCGCTGGGAGCGGCAACCCTGATCGCCAGTGACGCAGCGCCGCGCAGTGTAGCGAGGGCGCCGCGCGGGCCTCAGGGCTGAGCCAGCGCCAACTGCTCCAGCCCCTGGGAGGCCGCCGGTTCCGGTTGCACAGGCTGGATCGCCGGTTCCCGCGGTGGCGCGCTGCGCAGCGCTGGCGGCCGGCCGGCGGCGACCGATTTCAGCAGGTCCTGCTCGAACAGCACGCGGGCCGCATAGCCGCTGTCGTCCGGCAGATGGGCGGCGCCGACGTAGTGGCGCAAGCCCTCGACCACGCTACCGGCGCGGCGGATGCAGTCGCGCAGCACGTGGACACCGACGCGCAGATTGGTCAAGGGATCGAGCGCCGCGCGCTCGCCGCCGAAGGCCTGGTACTTGTCGTCGTGGACCCGGGTCATGACCTGCATCAGACCCTGCGCGCCCACTGGGCTCTGTGCAAAAGGATTGAAGCTGGACTCCACCGCGACCACCGCCAGGATCAGGGTCGGGTCGATGCGGCTGCGCTCGCCCAGTTGCCAGGCCTCCTGCACGATGCGGCCGACGGCCTCCGGTGCCACCTTGTAGCGGCGCGCCAGCCAGTGGGTGAGCGCCGCCTGGGTCTGCGGCAGGTGCTGCAGATCGACGACGCTGACGCGCTGCACCGCTGCCGGTTCCGGCTCGGTCAGCGACTCGGTGCCTTCCAGCTCCAGGCGCGCCTCGCGGCGCTCGGCCAGCCAGGTCAGGGCATGATGCTCGACGCTGTTGCGCAGGCCGGGCTGGCTGCCGAACACGACGAGCAGGCAGACCAGCACCAGGCCCAGCAGGGCCAGGGTGTTGTGGCTGATCAGCAGCAGGCCTTGCCCGACGTCCTTGACCACAATCGACAGGGCGGCGGCCAGGGCGCGGAAGGCGCTCGGCCGTTGGGCTCGGTCGGTCATTCAAAATCCTTGCGGGTTAACCCTGAAGGCGCGGATTCTAGAAATCCCAAATAACCGGTCAAGGTTTTAGGTCAAATGTCTAATAACTTGAAGCTATGAAGTACCGAGATCTACGCGAGTTCCTCGCCCAACTCGAAGCCAGGGGCGAGTTGCGCCGCATCGCCGAGCCGGTTTCGCCTCGGCTGGAGATGACCGCGCTGGCCGATCGCGTACTGCGCGCCGACGGTCCGGCCCTGTGGTTCGAACGGCCCAGCGAGGGCGACCGGCCGGTGCTGGCCAATCTGTTCGGCAGCACCCGGCGCGTGGCCTGGGCGATGGGCGCCGAGGATCTTGGCGCGCTGCGCGATCTGGGCGAGGTGCTGGCCCGGCTGCGCGAGCCCGAGCCGCCGCGCGGCCTGAAGGACGCCGGCCGCTTGTTCGATCTGGTGCGCAGTGTCTGGCAGATGCGCCCCGCCGTCGTGCGCCAGGCGCCCTGCCAGGAGCAGGTGCTGGAGGGCGAGGCCATCGATCTGCGCCGCTGGCCGATCCAGCACTGCTGGCCCGAGGACGCCGGACCGCTGCTGACCTGGGGCCTGGTCATCACCCGCGGCCCGCAATCCGTGCCGCGGCCGCGGCTGCGCCAGAACCTTGGCATCTATCGCCAGCAGCTGATCGGCCGCCGGCAGCTGATCATGCGCTGGCTCGCCCACCGCGGCGGCGCGCTGGACTTCCGCGCGTTCCGCCTGGCCCAGCCCGGCCGGCCGTTTCCGATCGCCGTCGCGCTCGGTGCCGATCCGGCGACCACGCTGGGCGCGGTGACGCCGGTGCCCGATGCGCTCAGCGAGTACCAGTTCGCCGGCCTGCTGCGCGGCGGGCGCACCGAGTTGGTCGATACCGCGGTGGGCGAGGGCGGGCTGATGCTGCAGGCGCCGGCCACCGCCGAGATGGTGCTGGAGGGACATATTCCGCCCGCTGCTCCCGGCTACGAGGGCGAGAGCGAGATGGGCGTGCGCCTGAAGGAGATCGACGGCTATCTGCACGCGCTGGAGGGGCCGTTCGGCGACCACACCGGCTACTACAACGAGCAGGAATGGTTCCCGGTCTTCGAGCTCAGCCGCGTCACGCAGCGCCGCGATGCCTTCTACCACTCGACCTACACCGGCAAGCCGCCCGACGAGCCGGCGGTGCTGGGCGTTGCGCTGAACGAAGTCTTCGTGCCGCTGCTGCGCAAGCAGTTCCCGGAGATCGTCGATTTCTACCTGCCGCCCGAGGGCTGCAGCTACCGCATGGCGCTGGTGTCCATCAAGAAGAGCTATGCCGGCCATGCGAAGCGGCTGATGTTCGGCATCTGGTCCTATTTGCGCCAGTTCATGTACACGAAGTTCATCGTCGTGCTCGATGACGACGTCGATCTGCGCGACTGGAAGGAAGTGATCTGGGCGATCACCACGCGGGTCGATCCGGCGCGTGACACCACGCTCGTCGACCACACGCCGATCGACTACCTGGACTTCGCGTCGCCGGTCAGCGGCCTGGGTGGCAAGATGGGCCTGGATGCGACGAACAAATGGCCGGGCGAGACGGCGCGCGAATGGGGGCGCACGATCCGCATGAGCGACGCGGCGCAGGCACGTGGTGATGCCCTGTTCGAGTCGCTGTTTGGCAGCGCAGGTCAAGAGGGCAAGTCCTAGCGCGCGGCGCTTGCCCTGGCCGGTCGATCGGCCTAAGGTTGAGGCGCCTCTTGAGGCCTACGCAATGGCGCAGTCTCTGCGCGCCAGGAGCCCTTGCCGCAGCAGGCGGCGGAGCCCCACCGGTGGTTCGCCCACCAGCCCCCTTCCGGCCCCCGGGTCGGAAGGGGTTTCTCGTTTCTGGGCGCGTCTTCAGTGCCCGGCCCAGCGCGCCGCCAGCTCGTAGCCGAGGTAGGCGCTGCGCCGCGCTGCTTCGGCGCTGGGCAGGAAGTCGCCGGGCCGCCATGCGTCATCGGCGCGCTGGCCGAGCGGTGCCGGCACGATGTCCACGCCGGGCAGCGCCTGGCGGAAATGCGCCAGCGCGCGGGGCATGTGCAGGTCGTGGGTGACCAGCAGCAGGCGCTGCATGCCTCGGGCCTGCAGCAGCTTGGCGCTTTCGCTGGCATTGCTGCGGGTGTCGGTGCTGTGCGATTCGGCAAGCTCCAGGGGCGGCAGGCCGAGTTGGGCGAGCACACGCTGCACGACCTCGGCCTCGCTCGGTGCCCCGGGCTCGGCGCGCGGCGACACCCCGCCGCTGAAGCCCAGCGGCAGTTGCAGTTGCCGCGACCACCAAAGTCCGCGGCGCAGGCGTTCCGCGGTCAGCGGCTTGAGTTCATAGCCGCCTTGGGCATCGCCCGCCGGCATCACGCCGGCGCCGAGCACCAGCACCAGCGCATCGCTTCGTCTTTCCCAGCCCTGCAGGCGCTGGCTCAGATCGGTTGGCGCGGCGTCGCCGATGTAGCGCCGCGCCAGCGCGTCGACGACCGCCGGCACGCTGAGCAGCAGGGCCGCCAGCAGGCCGCCGCCGGCCAGCCAGCGTCCCCAGCGCCGGCGGATGAACAGCAGGCCCAGCAGGGCAATCAGCAGCGGGCCGCCGGGCGGCAGCAGGACTTGCATCAGCAGGGAGCGCATGGGCGCATCTTCGCCTCCGGCTGACTTTCCGCCCGGTCATGGGGCTCGGCTATCCTCGTTGCACGATGAGTGAAGAGATTTCCTTTCCGGCCATCACGCTGGGCGCCGGCTGCTTCTGGTGCACCGAGGCGGTGTTCCAGCGCTTGCGCGGCGTGCGGGCCGTCGAATCCGGCTACAGCAATGGCCAGGGCGGTACGCCGAGCTACGAGCAGGTCTGCTCCGGCAGCACCGGCCATGCCGAGGTGGTGCGCGTCGAGTACGACCCTGCGCAGGTCGAGCTGGCCGAGCTGCTGCGGGTGTTCTTCGCCACCCACGACCCGACCACGCTGAACCGCCAGGGCGCCGATGTCGGTACGCAATACCGCAGCGGCATCTACTACGCCGACGAGGCCCAGCACGCGGTCGCGCGCCAGGTGCTCGGCGAGGCGCAGGCAGCCCATGGAGGCCGGGTCGTCACCGAGTTGCAGCCGCTGCAGGGCTATGTGCGGGCCGAGGACTACCACCAGCGCTATTTCGAACGCAACCCGCAGGCCGGCTACTGCGCCTTTGTCGTTGCGCCCAAGGTGGAGAAGTTCAGCAAGGCTTTTGGCCGGCTGCTGCGCGATGGGGTTTGAGTCGACCCGCCTGGCCTGGCGGGGCTTGGCGCTGCAGTACCCGCAGGGGCCGCGCCTGCAGTTTCCCGATCTCGAGCTGGGTCCGGCTGAGCACTTGCTGCTGCGCGGTGCCTCGGGCTCCGGCAAGAGCAGCCTGATCGCCTTGCTGGCCGGGCTGCGCAGGCCCAGCCACGGTGAGGTCTGGCTGGCCGGTCGGCGCATCGACGCGCTGCCCTCGGCCGCCGTCGACGCCTGGCGCGGCGAGCGCCTCGGCCTGCTGCCGCAGCGCCTGCATCTGGCCGACGGCTTGAGCCTGCGCGACAACCTTGCGTTGCCGTATGTCGCGATTGGCGCACCGGTTGACGCGGCTCGCATCGAGGCGCTGGCCGCACGGCTCGGCCTGCAGGCCTTGCTGGACCGCCCGCCGCACCAGCTCAGCGGTGGGCAGATGCAGCGCGCCGCGCTGGCCCGCGCGCTGCTGCGCCGGCCGGCCCTGCTATTGCTCGATGAGCCCAGCAGCAGCCTGGACGACACGGCGACGGCGGCCTTGATGAGCCTGGTTCTCGAACTTGCCGCGGAGCAGGGCGTGGGCCTGCTGGTGGCCACGCACGATGCGCGTGTCGTGCAGGCTTTGCGTCAGGCACTTGCCGAGGGGCTGCGGGAGCTGGAGCTATGAGCCTGCTCCGTCTGGCTTTCAAGCTGCTGCTCGCGCGGCCCGGCGCGCTGCTGCTCTCGGTGCTGCTCTTGGCCATCGGTTGGACCGCGGTCACTTTCGTGCTGCTCGTCGGCGAGCAGCTGGAGCAGCGTGTGCGCCGCGACCTCGCCGGCATCGACCTGGTGGTCGGCGCCAAGGGCAGTCCGATGCAGATCATGCTGGCGGGGGTGTTCCACCTGGACACGCCGACCGGCAACATCCCGCTGGCCGCGGTGGAGGCGCTGCGCGCGCAGCCTCTGGTCGAGCAGGTCTGGCCGATCAGCCTGGGCGACAGCCTGCGGGGCTGGCGCATCGTCGGCAGCACGCCGGCCTATCTGCAGCTGTTCGACGGTCGGCTCGCGCAGGGCCGCGCCTGGCAGGCCTCGATGGAGGCGGTGCTTGGCGCCGAGGTTGCCGCGGCGACCGGCCTGAAGACCGGCGATCAGTTCGTTGGCAGCCATGGCCTGGGCGGCAGCGGCGATGTGCATGGCGATCACCCGTTCACGGTGGTCGGCGTGCTGGCGCGCAGCGGCTCGGTGCTGGACCGCCTGGTGCTCACCGACCTGGGCTCGGTCTGGCATGTGCACGAGGCCATGCACGAGGTTGACGAGGAGGATCGCGCGGTGCTCGAAGCCGAGCGCGAGGTCACGCTGGCTCTGGTGCGCTACCGCAGCCCGCTGGGCGCGGCCATGCTGCCGCGCTGGGTCAATGCGCAGGAAGGCCTGCAGGCGGCCGCGCCGGCACTGGAGAGCGCCCGCCTGCTGCGCATGCTGGGCGCCGGCCGCGAGGTGCTGCAGGGCTTCGGCGTGCTGCTGCTGGCCTCCAGCCTGTTGTCGTTGTTCATCGTGCAGATGAATCTGGTACGCGAGCGCGCCGGCGATCTGGCCCTGCTGCGCCTGATGGGTGCGCGGCCCGCGCGCCTGGCCCTGCTGGTGGCGCTGCAGGCCCTGCTGGTGGTCAGCGCGTCGCTGCTGCTCGGCCTGCTGCTGGCCCATCTTGGCCTTGCCGCGCTTGCGGTCTGGCTGGCCGGGCAACAATCGCTGCCGCTGGATCCCGGTTTCGTGAGTGCAAGCGAACTCTGGCTGTGGCCGATTGGCCTGGCCCTGGCCCTGCTGGCGGCCTTGCTGCCGGCTTGGCGCGCGCTGCGCACCGACGTCACCCAGCTGCTGCAAACCCCCCATTGAGGACGATCATGAAGACGATTGCCGCCGCCGCGCTGTTCGGTTTGCTCGGCCTGCTGGCCGGGCCGGCCCAGGCCCAGCCCGATGAGCACACGAAGAAGGACATCGAGCGCCACCGCGCGATGGCCGTCGCCCACGAGGAGGCGGCGCGCTGCCTGGAGTCGGGCAAGAAGGAGGCCGAGTGCGTCAAGCAGTTGCAGGCACGTTGCAAGGGCCTGGCGATCGGCAAGTACTGCGGGATGAAGCATGAGCACTAAGTTCCTGCTCGCCGCACTGCTGCTCGCCACCGGCGCGGTATTGGCGCAGCCGCGCAGCAATGGCGCGGTGCCGCCGCCGGCCGGCCAGGGCCCGGGCTATCACGACCCGCGCTCGGCCTTCAAGCCGCTGGAGGAGCGTGAGGGCGTGCTGTCCTGGAAGCTGCTGTCGGCCGTCAGCACCAAAGTCGAGAAGAAGAAGCTGATTCCCGAGTTCCCCTCGGCCGTGCAGTCCCTGCATCAGAAGAAGGTCAAGGTGCAGGGCTGGATGCTGCCGCTCGAGCCGGGCGACCGGCAGAAGCATTTCCTGCTGTCCTCGGTGCCGACCAGCTGCAATTTCTGCACCCCGGCCGGCCCCGAGGGCCTGATCGAGATCCGCACGACGACGCCGGTGCGCTACACGCTGGATGCGATCACCGTCGAAGGCCTGCTGGCGGTGCTCAAGGACGATCCCTACGGCCTGTACTACCGCGTCGTCGAGGGCCAGCAGATCGCCGACTGATCAGGGCGCCAGGCGTTCGCAGAGCCAGCTGCCGTCGACCAGCCGGTAGCGCAGGCGGTCGTGCAGGCGCGAGGGCCGGCCGGCCCAGAACTCCCAGCAGTCGGGAATCAGGCGGTAGCCGCCCCAGTGCGGTGGCCGGACCGGGCTCAGGCCATGCTGAGCGGCTGCCTTGGCGGCATTAGCGACCAGCACGCCGCGGTTCGCGATCACCTCGCTCTGCGGGCTGGCCCAGGCGCCCAGGCGAGAGTCCAGCGGCCGGCTGGCGTAATAGGCGTCGCTTTGCGCCTCGCTGACACGCTCGACATGACCTTCGACGCGCACCACCCGTTCCAGTTGCACCCAATGGAATTGCAGCGCCGCGAAGGGCCTGGCCTCCAGCTCGCGGCCCTTGCGGCTCTGGTAATTCGTGTACCAGACCAGGCCCTGGGCGTCGACGTCCTTGACCAGCACGATGCGCGTCGAGGGCCGGCCATCCGGCCCCACGGTGGCCAGGGTCATCGCATTGGGTTCGGGCAGCTCGGCGGCCAGCGCCTCATCGAACCAGGTTTGAAACAGCCGCAGCGGCTCGGAAGCTGCCTGCTCGTCATCGAGTGCGCCACGCTCGTAGGTCTTGCGCATGTCGGATAGCCAGCTCATCCCATGTCCGCCGGATCGGAGTTCCCCGAAGAAGGTTTGCACGTAGGTGAAGGCCCCATTGGTCGCCCATGAGGCCGAGGCGCATTCTGCGGTGCAACAAGGACAAGGGGAGAGCCGATTGAACGCAGGGCTGCCGACCGTGGTGGTGCTGGCTGCAGGCCAGGGGCGGCGCTTTGCCGGTCCGGGGCACAAGCTCGAACAGCCGCTGGGCGGCAGCACGGTGCTGGGCCGGACGCTGGCCACGGCGATCGAGTCGCGCCTGCCGGTGGTGGTGGTTTGCAGCGAACCACTGGCGCCGGTGGTGCGGCGCAGCGTTGCGGCGCGCGATGTGGTCACGCTGCCGGCCCAGGCCGCGGCGCAGGGCATGGGCCGCTCGATCGCCGCCGGCGTCAGCGCCGCGGCGAATGCGCCGGGCTGGCTGATCCTGCCCGGCGACATGCCTTTGCTGAAGACCGAGACCCTGCGCAGCGTGGCCGCGCAACTGCAGCAGGATCCTGTCGTCTTCGCGCAGTACCGCGGCCAGCGCGGTCATCCGGTGGGCTTCTCCGCCGAGCTCTACTCCGAGCTCATCGCGCTCGAAGGCGACGAGGGCGCGCGCCGCCTGCTGGCGCGCTATGCGGCGCAGCCGGTCGTCGTCGACGATCCCGGCGTGCTGCTGGATGTCGATACCGCCGAGGACCTCGCCCGGGTCCAGGCGCGGCACAGCGAGCCCGGCGAATTGCGCTGAGCGCTGGCGGGTCGGCGGTGCATGTAATACAGTTACGCTGTTACGGACAGATGAGTTACATGCAATGCCGCTGCATTCCGTCATCGAGCAGGTCAGTGCGCAGATCCGCGCGCGCAGCGCGGACAGCCGCAGCGCCTACCTGGCGCAGCTGAAGCGGCTGCGCGGGCGCGCGCGCGGCAGCGACCGCATGGGTTGCGCGAACGTCGCGCATGCCTTCGCCGCGATGCCGGCGAACGACAAGCTGCGCATCGTCACCGAGCGGCGGCCGCATCTGGGCGTGGTCACGGCCTACAACGACATGCTCAGCGCGCACCAGCCCTACGAGGGCTATCCGGCGCAGATCCGCGCCGCGGCCGAACGCCTGGGCGCCACCGTGCAGGTCGCCGGCGGCGTGCCGGCGATGTGCGACGGCGTCACGCAAGGCCTGCCCGGTATGGAGCTCAGCCTGTTCAGCCGCGACACCATCGCGATGGGCACGGCGATCGCGCTGACCCACGATGTCTTTGACGGCGTGCTGATGCTGGGCATCTGCGACAAGATCGTGCCCGGCCTGCTGATCGGCGCGCTGCATTTCGGCCATCTGCCCACGCTCTTCGTGCCCGGCGGGCCGATGGGCAGCGGCCTGTCGAACAACGAGAAGGCCAAGGTCCGCGAGCTCTACGCGCAGGGCAAGGTCGGCCGCGAGGAGCTGCTCAAGGCCGAGGAGGCTGCGTACCACGGCGCCGGCACCTGCACCTTCTACGGCACCGCCAACAGCAACCAGATGCTGCTCGAGGCCATGGGCCAGCATGTGCCCGGCGCGGCCTTCGTGCATCCGCATGCCGGCCTGCGCCACGCGCTGACCGACGAGGCGGTGCGCCTGCTGCTCAGCCGCCTGGATCAGCCGATCGGTGAGCTCGTCGACGAGCGCTGCATCGTCAACGCGATGGTCGCGCTGCTCGCCACCGGCGGCAGCACCAACCACCTGATCCACTGGGTGGCGGTGGCGGCGGCGGCCGGCATCCAGATCAACTGGAGCGATTTCTCGGCGCTGAGCGCGGTGGTGCCGCTGCTGGCCCGCGTCTACCCCAACGGCAGCGCCGACGTGAACCAGTTTCAGGCCGCCGGCGGCCCGGGCTTCGTGATCCGCGAGCTGCTCGACGCCGGCCTGATGCACGAAACCCCGGCGATGGCGCCCGAGGGCCTGCGCGCACACACCCGCGAGCCGGGCATGGACGGCGATCGCCTGGTCTGGCGCGAACTGCCCGCCGCGCCGGTCGAAGCCAGCATCGTGCGTGGCGTGGCCGAGCCCTTCAGCGCCACCGGTGGCCTGAAGCTGCTGGACGGCAATTTGGGGCGCGCCGTCATCAAGACCAGCGCGGTGCCCGAGGACCGCCATGTGGTTGAGGCGCCGGCGCGCATCTTCAGCACGCAGGACGCGATGCTGGCCGCCTTCAAGGCCGGCGAGCTGGAGCGCGACGTCGTCGTCGTCGTGCGCTTCCAGGGCCCGCGCGCCAATGGCATGCCCGAGCTGCACAAGCTGACGCCGCCGCTGGCCGTGCTGCAGGGCAAGGGCTTCAGGGTCGCGCTGGTCACAGACGGCCGCATGAGCGGCGCCAGCGGCAAGGTGCCGGCGGCCATCCACGTCAGTCCCGAAGCCCTGGCTGGCGGACCGCTGGCCCGGCTGCGCGACGGCGACCTCGTCCGTGTCGATGCCGTGAGCGGCGAGTTGCTGGCGCGGGTACCCGAAGCCGAGTGGGCGGCGCGCGAGGCGGTGCAGCTGTCGGCCGAGGAGGCGGAGGTCAATGCGCACGACCTGGGGCGCGAGCTGTTCGGCGGCCTGCGCCGCAACGTCAGCAGCGCCGAGCAAGGCGCGATCACCTGGAAGTGACCCGGATGAGCCAGAAGACACCCGAAGCGCCTGCAGACGCCAAGCCGCGTCCGGCGCCGCCGTTCCCGGCCAGCAAGGTGCCCCAGTTCTTCCAGGCGCTCAGCTATCTGCAATACCCCTTCATGCTGACCGCGCTGGGCTACACCCTGGTGCCGTACTTCAACGGCTTCCAGGGTTTCTGGTCTTCCGTCAACACGGCGCTGATCTTCGCCGGCCTGGGCCTGAGCTTCTCCACGCTGCAGGACACCCGCAAGACGCAGAACGATTTCTCGAAGCGGATCTGGCAGGACCCGAAGAAGGGCCGGCGAGCGCTCATCCTGATCGCGCTGACCGCCTTGCTGCTGCTGCTGACCGGCATGTATGGCTTCCTCACCGCCCGTGAAGGCGTCATCAAGGAAGTCGGCTTCGGCATGCTGATGCTGGGCATCGGCCAGATCGGCCTGCTCAAGGCGGCCATGGAAATGCATGAACGCCACCGGATCGATCGCTGATCCCTGTCGCCTGGTCCGAACCCCCCCGATTGGAGAAGCACTTTGAACAGCTTGCTGCAACTGGCCGACCACGGCCCCGTCATCCCCGTCATCGTCGTTGAGGACTTGGCCCACGCGGTGCCGCTGGCCCAGGCCCTGGTCGACGGCGGCGTGCGGGTGCTGGAGGTGACGCTGCGCACCCCGGTCGCGCTGAAGGCCATCGAGGCCATGGCCCGTGCGGTGCCGGAGGCGATCGTCGGTGCCGGCACGCTGCGCACCGCCGCCGATGCGCAGGCGGTCAAGGAGGCCGGCGCGGCCTTCGCGGTGAGCCCGGGCTTCACCGAGCCCTTGTCGGCCGCCTGTCGCGAACTCGGCCTGCCGCTGCTCCCTGGCGTCAGCTCGGCCAGCGAGGTGATGCGTGCCAGCGATGCCGGCCACCGTTTTCTGAAGCTGTTCCCGGCCACCGCGGTCGGCGGGGTGGCGTTGCTCAAGGGCCTGGCCGGTCCGTTCCCGGACATCGCCTTCTGCCCCACCGGCGGCATCACGCCCGAGACGGCGCCGCAGTTCCTGGCCTTGCCGAACGTGAAGGTCTGCGGTGGCTCCTGGCTGACTCCGAAAGAGGCTCTGCAGGCAGGCGACTGGGCGCGCATCACGCGCCTGGCGCGGGAGGCCAGCGCGCTGCGCTGAGCCGCGGCCCGCGGCGACACTGCGGGCCATGAGCCAGAGCTATTACGAAGCCAGCGCCGCGCCCCGTGCGTTCCCGGCGCTCGGCGCGGCCCATCTGCAGGTCGAAACGGCCATCATCGGCGGCGGTTTTGCCGGCTTGGGAACGGCGGCCAGCCTGCAGGAGCGCGGCCGCGGCAGCCTGGCGCTGCTGGAGGCCGAGACCATCGGCCATGGCGCCAGCGGCCGCAACGGCGGCTTCGTGTTCGGCGGCTTCAGCCGCGAGCCGGCGGACCTGCTGCGCGAGCTGGGCGCCGAGGCGGCCCGCGAGCTCTACGCCGGCACGCGCGACGCGGTGAACCGGATCCGCTCGCGCATCGAGCGGCATGCGATTGCCTGCGACCGCGTCGAAGGCGGTGCGCTCTGGCTGGACTGGTTCGACACGCCGCGCTCGCGCGCCGCGATGGCCGCGCAGGCCGAGCTGCTGGCCACGCAGTTCGGCGTGCGCTGGGAAGCGCTGTCGCGCGAGCAGGTGCGCGAACAGCTGCAGACCGAGCGCTATGGAGGCGCGCTGTTCGAGCGCGACGCCTTCCATTTCCATCCGCTGGCCTATGCGCGCGGCCTGGCCGCGGCGATCGCGGCCGCGGGCGGGCGGGTCTTCGAGCGCAGTCCGGCGCTGCGCATCGAGCGCGACGGCAGCGGCTGGCGCATCCAGGGGCGCGACGGCGGCAGCCTGCGCGCCGAGCGCCTGGTGGTGGCCGGCGGCGGCTATCTGCGCCGCGTGCTGCCGCCGCTGGAGCGCGCGCGCCTGCCCATCGCCACCTATGTGATGGCGACGGCGCCGCTGACCGGTGCGCAGCAGCCGATCCGCAGCGACGCGGCGCTCTACGACAACCGTTTCGCCTTCGACTACTACCGGCGACTGCAGGACGGCCGCATCCTCTGGGGCGGGCGCATCAGCATCCTGGAGCGCGAGCCGGCGCGCATCGCCGCGCTGCTCAAGCGCGATCTGCTCAGGGTCTATCCGCAGCTGCAGGAGGTCGAGATCGACCATGCCTGGGGCGGGCTGATGAGCTATGCCCGCCACCAGATGCCGCAGCTCGGCCAGCTGGCGCCGGGGCTCTGGTACGCGCAGGCCTTTGGCGGCCATGGCGTGGCGCCGACCACCCTGGCCGGTGAATGGCTGGCCGCGGCGATCTGCGGGGAGCCGCTACCGGCGGCGCTGTGGCGCTACGGCCTGAGCCCGGTGTTCGGTGCCGCGGGCCTGCTGGCCGCGCAGGCCCGCTACAGCTGGGCCGAGTTGCGCGACGCGTTGCACGAAGCGCTGGGCTCCTAGGCGGTCCGAGCGCGCCGGCGCAGCGCCACCGCGTCGCCACCGGGCAGCGCCTCGTCATGGGTCAGGCGCAGCACGCCCATCGCGCTGCGCACCGCCTGCACCTGCTCCAGCTGCTGCTGGGCGGTCTGCGCCAGCTGCTCGACGAGGGCAAGATTGGCCTGGTTCACGCCTTCCATCTCGCGCACCGCCGTGCCGATCTGCCCGACCTGCACAAGCTGCCGCTGCGCGCCTTGTTCGATCTCCGCGATCACCGCACGGAACGCCGCCATCTGCTGCAGGGTCTCGCCCATCTGCCGACGCGCCAGCTCGGTCTGTTCGCGGCCGGCGTCGATGCGCGTCGCCGCCTCGTCGACCAGGCGCTTGATCTCGCGCGCCGACTGCGAGCTGCGCGTGGCCAACTGGCGGACCTCGCTGGCGACCACCGCGAAGCCGCGGCCATGCTCGCCGGCACGGGCTGCTTCCACCGCCGCGTTCAGCGCCAGGAGGGTGGTCTGGAATGCCAGGCCGTCGATCTGCCCGCTGAAGTCGCCGATGCGCGCACTGCTGCTGCGGATGCCCTCCATGGTGTCGCCCAGCTGCAGCACGGCGGCATCGCTCTGGCGGGCCTGGGCATCGAGCCGCTCCATCACGCCGCTGGCCTGGTGGGCGAAGCCGGTGCTGGCTTCGATCAGCGTGATCAGCTGCGCCATGTTCGAGCCGGTCTGCGCCAGCGCCGCCGCCTGTTGTTCGCTGCGGGCCGCCAGATCGCGATTGCCCTGCGCCACCTCGGCGCTCAGGCCCTGCAGCGCGGTGAGGCCATCGCGCGAGTCGCCGACCAGCGCACGCAGGTTCAGCTGCGTCTGGCGCAGCGCCTGTGCCAGCGCGTCGCTGCCGTCCGCGGGCAACGGCAGCTCGGCCAGATCGCCGGCGGCCAATTGCCGCGTCGCGTCCAGCAGTTCGGCGCGGCGGGCCCGGCGGCGGCGACCCAGCGGCAGCAGCCGCACCAGTCCACGGCGCAGCGCGGCCAGCGCGCCGGGCGCGATGGTCCGGCCTCCGGCCAGGCGCCAGCCGCCCTCGCGCAGCCGGGCATAGGTCTGCTCGGCTCCCTGAATCTGCGCGCGGCTCGGTGCGGTGCGCACCGACAGATAGGCCAGCGGCCGACCTTGCGCGAGCAAGGGCGTGACATTGGCCAGCACCCAGTAGTGGTCGCCCTGCTTGCTGCGGTTCTTCACCAGCCCGGTCCAGGGGCGGCCCTGGGCGACGGTGGCCCAGAGGTCGCGAAATGCCTCCGGCGGCATGTCCGGGTGGCGGATCAGGTTGTGCGGCTGGCCCAGCAACTCCTCGGTGCCGAAGCCGCTGATGGCGACGAAGGCCTCGTTGCAGTAGACGATGCGGCCTTTCAGGTCGGTGACCGAGACCAGGGATTGACCGGCAGGGAAGGGGATTTCGCGCTGGGTGACGGGGAGGTTCTGACGCATGGCGCCAGCTTGTCAGAGCGCAAATGAAAAAAACTTGCGCTGCGTCAAGACGCGCTGAAGCGAACCGGGATCATCAGGCAGGTGGTGCTCGCATGTGCGTACAACTTCCCATCCGGGCCGACCAGATCGGCCTCGGCGGTGGCCATCTGCCGCCCCCGGTGCCGCACCGTGCCGATGGCCCGCACGCGGATCGGATCGCCATCGTGCAGCGCGCGCACCAGATTGAGCTTGAATTCCAGCGTCGTGTAGCGCTCGCCGACGCCGAGGGTGCTGTGCACCGCGCAGCCCAGCGCCGAATCCAGCACCGTGGCGAACCAGCCGCCGTGCACGCTGCCGATCGGATTGAAGTGCTTGAACATCGGCGCGCCCTGGAACACCGCCCGGCCCTCGGTGGCGTCGATCAGCCAGAAGTCCATGGTGTGCGCGATCGGGGGCACCGGGCTGTCGCCGGCGATCATCCGGCGCAGCTGATCCAGGCCGCCCAATTGGCTGAGCTCGTGGGCATTGCCCAGCCCGCCGGCCGGCGGCTGGCCCTTGGCGCGCTGGCGTTCAAGCAAGGCGGCCTCTTCGGCCAGCCAGTCGTCGAGAGTGCTCATGGCGATGACGGGGGGGAGCTGTTTGGCACGGACTATAGGCAGGGCCGCGGCGGCGGTCGTGTGACGCTGTTCACTCCAAGCCGAGCGGCGCCGGGGCCACCCTTCAGTCCAGGGTCACGAGCACCGGCGCGTGGTCGCTGGGGCGCTCGTTCTTGCGCGGCAGCTTGTCGATCGTGCAGGCCTTCACCTGCGGGCGCAGGGCCTCGCTGACCAGGATGTGGTCGATGCGCAGGCCCTGGTTCCTGCGAAATGCCAGGTTGCGGTAGTCCCACCAGGACCAGCTCTTGGGTGCCTGCTCGAAGAGCCGGAACGCGTCGACCAGACCGAGCTGCAGCAGGCGCTGGAACTGCGCGCGTTCCTCGGGCGTGCAATGGATCTGCCCGGCCCAGGCCACCGGGTCGTGCACGTCGCGGTCCTCGGGGGCGATGTTGAAGTCGCCCATCAGCACCAGGCGCGTGTGGGTGGCCAGTTCGGCCGCGACGAAGTCGTGCAGCGCGTTCAGCCAGCCCATCTTGTAGACGAACTTGTCCGAATCGGGCGCCTGGCCGTTCGGGAAGTAGCCGCCGATCACCCGTACCCCGTCGACGGTGCCGGCGATCACGCGGGCCTGCTCGTCGGCGAAGCCGGGGATGTTCCGGATGACGCTCTGTTGCGCGCCGCGGCTCAGCAGCGCCACGCCGTTGTAGGTCTTCTGCCCGTGGAAGCTGACCTGGTAGCCGGCGGCCTCGATCTCGGCCACCGGAAACTTGTCATCGGTCAGCTTGGTCTCCTGCAGCACCAGCGCATCGACCGGGTTGGCGGCCAGCCAGTCCAGCAGCTGAGGCAGGCGGACGGCGAGGGAGTTGACGTTCCAGGTGGCGAGTTGCACGGGCATCAGGGGCGGAGTCGGAGCCGCGATCCTAGGGCCTGTTCACCCTGGGGTGAGCCGCGCGAATGGGCCCTAAAACCTGTGGCGGCTTCCGGGCTCCGGCGCCTCGGCCTGCCAGCCGAGCTCCTGGCGGATGCTGGCGGCGAAGCCCTGTGCGGTTTCCGATTCGCCATGCACGACGAAGCAATGCCGCGGCGGCCTGGGCACCGCGCGCAGCCAGCCCAGCAGGGTGTCACGGTCGGCATGCGCCGACAGGCCGCCGATCGTGTGCACCGAGCAGCGCACCCGGTGGTCTTCGCCGAACAGGCGCACACGGGGAGCGCCGTCGACCAGGCGCCGGCCCAGCGTGCCCTCGGCCTGGTAGCCGATGATGAGCACGGCGCTGCCGGACTGGCCGAGATGGCGGCGCAGGTGGTGGCGGATGCGGCCGGCGTCGCACATGCCGCTGGCGGCGACGATGACCGCGCCGGACTGGATGCGGTTCAGCGCCATCGACTCCTCGACCGATTTCGTGAAACGCAGGTCCATCCAGCGCTCAATGCCTTCGCTCAGCAGCTGCTGCGCGTCGGCATCGAGCAGCTCGCGGTGCTTCCAGGTCAGCGCGGTGACCTTGTCGGCCATCGGCGAGTCGACGAAGACCTGCAGGCGCGGCAGCCGGCCGTCGCGGCACAGGCCGGCGAGCAGTTGCAGCAGCTCCTGCGTGCGGCCGAGTGCGAAGGCCGGCACGATGACGTTGCCGCGGCCGCGGCGCAGGGTCTGCTGGATGACCTCGACCAGTTCGTCGACCGTCGCATCCAGCGGGCGGTGCAGGCGGTTGCCATAGGTGGATTCGACGACCAGGATCTCGGCCTCGCCTGGCGCCTCCGGGTCGCGCACGATCGGCCGGCCGGGCTGGCCGAGGTCGCCGGAGAACAGCAGGCGGCGCAGCTTGCCGCCCTCCTGCAGCTCCAGTTCCAGAAAGGCCGAGCCGAGGATGTGGCCGGCGTCTCGCCAGCGCACGCGCAGCGCCGGGTGCGGCTGAACCCAGTCGTCGTAGCGCACCGGCTGCAGCTGCTTCAGGCAGGCCTCGGCCTGCGCCACGGTGTAAAGCAGGGCAGGCGCGCGGGCCTCGCGGCGGCGCTGCGCGCGGGCCCACTCGGTCTCCTGGATGAAGGCGGAGTCCAGCAGCATCACGCCGAGCAGGTCGGCGCTTGCCTCGGTGCAGAGGATCGGACCCGCGAAGCCATGCGCGCACAGCCGCGGCAGCAGGCCGCTGTGGTCGATATGCCCGTGGGTGAGCAGCACGAAGTCCAGCTCGCGGGGATCGAAAGGCCAGGGCTGGAGGTTCTGCGCCTGTTGCGCCCGCCCGCCCTGGAACATGCCGCAATCGACCAGAAAGCGCAGGCCCTGGCTCTCGACCAGGGTGCAGGATCCGGTGACCTGGCGCGCGGCGCCGATGAAGCTCAGTTCCATGGGCTGCGATTCTGGCCACTCGATCCCCCGCCAAGAACCCCGCGTCGGGCCCTAGGTTTGCGCTGTATCAAGCAGGCTATCCTGCATCGATGAAATTCCATCGCCTGTTGCCGGGCCTGCTGGCCCTGTCGCTGCTTGCCGGCTGTGCATCCACCACCCGCCAGGTCGGCGACGCGGCACAGGCCCCGCTGCGCGACCTGAACGTCGTCAAGCAGGAGATCCCGCCGCTGCTGCAGGCTGCGCAGCAGGCGCCCTATGCGTTACCGGCCGAGCGCGGCTGCGCCGAGCTGCGGACCGCCGTGAAGGCCTTCGACGAGGTGCTGGGACCGGATCTGGACGCGCCGCCCGAGGCCGATCCCAGCCTGGGCGAGCGGGGGCAGGCCGAGGTGGGCAAGGCGCTGCAGCGCACCGCCGAGGGTGTGGTGCCGTTCCGCGGCTGGGTGCGCAAGCTCAGCGGTGCCGAGCGCCAGGAGCGCCGCGTCGCGCGTGCCATCGAGGCTGGTGAGGCGCGCCGGGCCTTTCTGCGCGGCCTTCTGGCCGGCCAGGGCTGCTGATCCGGCGGCGCGCCAGCGCGCGCCGGATCGGTGACACTTTCCGCACCCTCGATCGCCCAAGGATCGGAATGCCGGCATGAGCAGCTCATCGTTCCCGCCTCTTCCGCAGGCCGCGCGGGTCGACCCGGCGACGAGCGAGTGCTGGCTGGAGGCCCTGGACGAATGCCTGCTGCTGGACCAGGCGCCGGACTGGGCCGAACGGGTCTCGGCCTTGCTCGCCGGCGAGCCGTTGCCGGGTGCGCTGGCGCTGCGCCTGGAAGCCCGCATGCAGCGCCATCTGCTGGCCCCCGGTGACGTCAGTCAGGAACGCATCGAGGCGGTCTACGGTCTGCTGGAGCGCGCCGAGCATCAGGGTTCACCCGCGGTGCGCGGCGACGCCTTGCTGGCCCTTGCGGTGCTGCATGGCCGGACGCGGCTGACGGCCGATGCGCTGCAGGCCATCGGCCAGGCTGCGGCACTGTTCGCGCAGTCCGGCGAGCGGCATTCGGCACATCTGCAGCGCCTGGTCGAGGCGCAGGTGCTGCTGGACGCGGAGCTGTTCGACGAGCTGCGCCAGCGCCTGGAGCCGGTGCTGGAGGACGATGCACAGGCACTGGGGCCAGGCCTGCGCTTCAAGTTCCTGATGATGCTGGGTGCGGCGCTGGGCAACAACTCACGGCATGCCGAGGCGCTGCCGATGTACGAGAGCGCGCGGCGCCTGGCCGATGCGCAGGGCTCGCCCCGCCTGTCGCTGCGAGCGCGCATCAACACCGCGAACACGCTGATCTGGCTTGGCGCGCTGGAGCGCGCCGAGCAACTGCTGGGCGAGGCCGCCCACCTGGCGGCACGCCACGGCCTGGGCCAAGGCGATGCCGGCTTTCTGGAGCAGAACCAGGCCCTGGTGGCCTGGCGGCAAGGGCGCCACCGGGACGCGCTGAGTCTGTTCGAACAGGCCCGGCTGCAGGCGATCGCCCATGACCAGCTGTTCCTGCTCAACCGCGCGCTGCAGCGCATGGCCGAGTGCGCCGATGAATGCGGCGAGGTCGGCGTGGCGCTGAGGGCGCGCAGCGAGCAGGTGGAGCTGCTGAGCAAGAAGCTGCGCGCCAGCCAGCAGAACCATTCGCGCAGCACCGCCGCGCTGCTGCACCATGCGCGCCTGCGCACCGAATACCAGCGCCTGGAAGCCGAAGGTTCTGAACTGGGCCGTCAGCTGGCGGACCACCATGCGGCGCTCGGCCAGGCGATGGTGCAGTTGCGCGCCGAGGTCGAGGTGCGGCGCCGTGCCGAGGAGGCGCTGCAGCAGGCCCACGATGCGCTGGACCGCAAGGTCAGGGAGCGCACGCAGGAGCTGGAGATGACGCTGCGCGTGCTGCACGAGAACGAGAAGCAGGCCTCGCTGACGCGCATGGTGGTCGGCGTCTCGCACGAACTCAACACGCCGCTGGGCACGGCCCTGCTGTCCTGCACCACCGCGCAGGACGTGATGCAGGCGTTCAGCCAGCGCGTGCTGGGCAACCAGCTGCGCCGGGCCGATCTGCAGACCGTCTGCAGCCAGGTCAGCGATGGCCTCGGCCTGGTCAGCGACAACCTGGAGCGGGCCTGCGCACTGGTGCGCAGCTTCAAGGAGCTGGCGCTGGAGGACGGTGGCGACGGCGCCGAGGACTTCGATGCGGTCCGCGGCCTGGGCGAGGTGCTCGGCACCTTCGAGCGCGAGTTCCAGCTGCGCGGCATCCAACTGGCGATCGATACCCCGGAGGCGATGCCGATGCGCAGCTACCCGACGGCGTTCAAGCAGGTGCTGGCCCAGTTGCTGCAGAACGTGGCCCTTCATGCCTTCGACGAGCGCATGGCCGATCGCCGCCTGCGCATCGAGATGCACCGCGAGGACGATCACCTGCGGCTGCGTGTGCTGGACAACGGCCTCGGACTGCGCGAGGAGGTGCGCCGACGCGCGTTCGAGCCCTTCTACACGACGCGCCTGAACAGTGGCTCCTCGGGCCTGGGCCTGGCGATCGCGCAGCGCCTGGTGCTGAGCCGACTGGAAGGTGGCATCAGCCTGCACGGCGCGCCGGACCAGGGCACCGAGGTGCGCCTGCAGCTGCCGTTGCGCGTCTGTGCCGCGTCCGCCGTCCCCGACGCTGGCTACGATCCGCAACCCGCGCTATCGAGTCACCCATGAGCACTGGAAAGATTCTTGTCGCCCAAGGCGGCGGCCCGACCGCCGTCATCAACCAGAGCCTGGTCGGCGTGGTGCTGGAGGCGCGCCGCCATCTCGGCGTGAGCCGCGTCTATGGCGCGCGGCATGGCGTCAAGGGCATCGTCAACGAGGACTTCGTCGACCTGACGCAGGAGACCAGCCACAACCTGGAGCTGGTCGCCAACACCCCGGCCGCGGCGCTGGGCAGCACGCGCGACAAGCCTGACCTGGCCTACTGCCAGGAGATGTTCAAGGTGCTCCGAGCCCATGGCATCGAGCACTTCTTCAACATCGGCGGCAACGACAGCTCGGACACCATCCGCATCGTGGCCGAGGAGGCGACCCGGGCGAACTACCCGCTGCGCTGCATCCACATCCCGAAGACCATCGACAACGATCTGGTGCTGAACGACCACACGCCGGGCTTCCCCAGCGCGGCGCGCTTCGTGGCCCAGGCCTTTGCCGGCGCCAACCTCGACAACGCGGCGCTGCCCGGGGTCTACATCGGCGTGGTGATGGGCCGCCATGCCGGCTTCCTGACCGCGGCCAGCGCGCTGGGCAAGAAGTTCCCCGACGATGGCCCGCACCTGATCTACGTGCCGGAGCGGGTGTTCGATATCGACCGCTTCCTGCTCGACGTGAAGGCGACCATGGAGCGCTATGGGCGCTGCGTGGTTGCGGTCAGCGAGGGCATCCACGATGCCTCGGGCACGCCCATCCTCGTCAAGCTCGCCAAGCAGCTGGAGCACGACGCGCATGGCAATGTGCAGCTGTCCGGCACCGGCGCGCTGGCCGATCTGCTTTGCGAGGAGATCAAGGCCAAACTGAAGATCAAGCGGGTGAGGGGCGATACCTTTGGCTACCTGCAGCGCAGCTTCGTCGGCTGCGTGTCCGATGTCGATCAGCGCGAGGCCCGCGAGGTCGGCGAGAAGGCGGTCCAGTACGCGATGTGGGGCACGCGGAACGGCTCGATCGCCATCAAGCGAACCGGTTTCTACTCGGCAGACTATGAATTACTGCCGCTCGAAGCGGTCGCCGGCAGGACGCGGACCATGGAAGATACCTTCATTGCCGAATCGGGCACCGACGTCACCGATGCGTTCCGCCTCTACCTGCGTCCTTTGCTCGGTTCGGGCATGCCCGATGCGTTCCGCCTGCGACCCCATCCGGTCCCGAAAGTCCTCGGTACCGGCGGCTGAGCGCCGGTCTTTCTCGATCCTGTTTCCTGGAGCTACTGCCTGATGAATCGCTTCACCGTTGCCGCCCGCCTCTGGTTCATGGTGGGTCTGTTCGCGCTGGTCATCCTGATCGGCACCCTGATCGGTCTGGGCGGTACGCGCCTGGGCGTGCAGGCCGCGGCCACCATGTATGCGGAACGGACCGTACCGGCGCTGCACATCTCGGAGATCCAGACCCGCCTGCTGGACAGCCGGCTCTTCATCGCCGCCGCGCTGCAGACGCCGCGCGACGAGGTCATCGCGCAGGCCATCCGCGAGATCGGCGAGCACGACAAGGCCATCCAGACCGAATTGCAGGCCTTTGCGCAGATCGCCCGCAGCGCCGAGGTCGAGACCCGCTATCAGGCCTTCCTGAAGGCCTACAAGGCCTATGAGGAGGGCGCGATGCGGCCGGCGCTGACCTTCCTGAAGGATGGCGATCTGATGGAGGTGCGCTCGGTCGTGGTCCGTCAGGCCCGCCCGCTGTTCACCGAGTTGGAGAAGGAACTGCACGCGATCGGCGAGCTGTACGCCAAGGAGGGCAAGGCCTCCTTCGAGCAGGCGCAATCGCGCTACAGCCTGATGGTCAAGGCCGTCGTCGTGGCGGTGGCATTGGCCCTGATCGGCGTGGTGCTCTACGGCCGCGCGCTGGTGCTTTCGATCACCCGCCCGCTGAGCCAGGCCGTCGCAGTCGCCGAGCAGGTCGCTGCCGGCGACCTGACCGCCGACATCGATGTGCGCGGCCGCGACGAACTGGCCCGCCTGCTTGGCGCGCTGCAAGCGATGAACGGCAGCCTGGCCGACATCGTGCAGCGCGTGCGCTCGGCGGCCGATTCGATTGCCACCGGCTCGGCGCAGATCGCCACCGGCAACGCCGACTTGTCGCAGCGCACCGAGACCCAGGCCTCGAACCTGCAGCAGACCGCTGCGTCGATGGAAGAGCTGGCCGCCACCGTGCGCCAGAACGCCGAATCGGCCCGCCAGGCCGATCAGGTGGCGGCCACCGCCAGCGGCTCGGCCGCCAAGGGCGGCGATGTCGTGGGCCGCGTCGTCGGCACCATGCAGGACATCAACACCAGCTCGCGCCGCATCGCTGACATCATCGGCGTGATCGACGGCATCGCGTTCCAGACCAACATCCTGGCGCTGAACGCCGCCGTGGAAGCGGCGCGCGCCGGCGAGTCCGGCCGTGGTTTCGCGGTGGTGGCCGGCGAGGTGCGCAATCTGGCCGGCCGCTCGGCCGAGGCGGCGCGCGAGATCAAGCAGCTGATCGGCCAGAGTGCCGAGACCGTGGAGTCCGGCACCCGCCAGGCCGCCGACGCCGGCAGCTCGATGCAGGACATCGTCAGTCAGGTGCAGAAGGTGACGCAGCTGATCGCCGAGATCTCCGGCGCCTCGAACCAGCAGACCCTGGGCATCGAGCAGGTCAGCGAGGCGGTCAGCGAGCTCGACAAGGTCACGCAGGCGAATGCCGCGCTGGTCGAGGAGGCCGCTGCAGCCGCCGAGAGCCTGCGCGGGCAGGCCAACCAGCTGGTCGAGACCGTCGCCAACTTCCGCCTGCCGGGCGGCCAGCGCTGAGGCGCTGGGCGCTCAGGAAATCCGGCGGGCTGCCGATAACCTGGGGATCCGAACCGGAGCTGCCCATGTCGTCTGTCGCCCCCGTCTCCGCCGTTCAGGCCGCCAGCTCGATGGAGATCGGCAGCGTGCAGTCCGTTGCGGCCATCCAGGTGTTGCGCCTGAGCCTGGACCAGCAGGCGCAGGGCGCGATGCAACTGCTGGACGCGCTGCCGGAGGTGCCCAAGCTGGCCGACAGCGGCGCCGTCGGAACCCAGCTGCACGTGGTGGCCTGATCCGGCCGGACCCGACCGGCGCGTGGCGGGCCTTAGCATGGCCCGATGCCTCGCAGTCCTCGCAAAGCCTCGCCGCCCGCCCTTGACCTCGCGCTTCAGGGCGGCGGTTCCCATGGTGCCTTCAGCTGGGGCGCGCTGGATGCGCTGCTCGAGGACGGGCGTTTGCGCATCAGCGACGTGTCCGGTACCAGTGCCGGAGCGATGAACGCCGCGGTGCTGGCCAGCGGCTTCGCGCAAGGCGGCGCCGCCGGCGCCCGCGAGGCGCTGCAGCGCTTCTGGGCGGCGGTCGGGGGCGTGCAGGGCTGCTGGGGGGCGGTGCCCAGCGACACCCCGGCCTGGCAGTTCCGCCGCGACAGCCTGCCGGGCTTTGCGCTCTGGGACGCCTGGCTGCGCCTGTGGAGTCCCTACCAGCTCAACCCGCTGAACCTCGACCCGCTGCGCGAGATCCTGCGCCAGCAGCTGGATCTGCAGGCGCTGCGCGACGGGCCGATCCGGGTCTTCGTCACCGCGACCTCGGTGCGCAGCGGCCAACCCCGGGTGTTCAGCGGCGCGGAACTCAGCCTCGATGCCTTGCTGGCCTCGGCCTGCCTGCCGCAACAGGCGCAGACCGTGATGATCGATGGCGAGCCCTACTGGGACGGCGGCTTCAGCGGCAACCCGGCGATCTGGCCGCTGGTTTACGGCACGCCGACGCAGGATGTGCTGCTCGTGCAGATCAACCCGCGCAACCATGAGGGCGTGCCGCGCAGCGCGGCGGAGATCGCCGACCGCGTCAACGAGATCACCTTCAACGCCAGCCTGGTGGCCGAGCTGCGCGCCATCGCCTTCGTGCAGAAGCTGTTGCGCGAGCGCCGCGTGGATCCAGGCCGCTACAAGGACCTGCGCCTGCACCGCGTGGCCGACGAGACCGGCCTGGCCGCCTACGGTGCGTCGAGCAAGCTCAATACCGACCCGCGCCTGCTGCGCCAGCTGTTCGAGCTCGGGCGCGCGGCGGCGCTGCGCTGGCTGGAGCAGGACGCGCGTTGGGTCGGGCGGGCCAGCAGCATGGACGTCGGCAGCGTCTTCCTCGGCCAGCGTCCGCCGGCGGCCTGAGCTCGGCACGTGGCGCCTGCGCTCAGAGCATGTACTCAGCGCTGGCGTTCCGCCTTGGCGGCAGGGCGGCTGCAGCCGGCTGGCAGCGCGGGGTTTGCCGAAGCACGAAGGCTGTTGCACAAGCCGCGCCAGAAGTCCTGCACGAAGCCGGGGTGCCGCTCGCGCAGCGCCGGGGCGGCGACGGCGTAGTAAAGGACTTGCTGTACCGGCGGCGACAGCTCGCGCAGCGGCCCACCGGCCGGCGTCGGCCCTTGCTCTTCCGGCGGCAGGCCTTCGGGCGACATCAGCAAGGCATCGAAACGGCCGGCACGCAGCATGGCCAGGCCGCTTTCAGGGCTGGAGAACGCCTCGACGGGCAGGCCCATGCTTTGCGCGATCTGGTGCTGGGTGTTGCCCTGCACCACGCCGATGCGCCGACCCGGGGCCACGCGGCGGCCATCCCAGCCCAGGGTTTCGGCCCTGTCGGGCAAGGTGAAGAGCACCAGGCGCGTGGCGACGATGGCCAGGCCCGGGTCCGGCCGCCCATGCAGATCCAGCGGGAAGCTCAGGCTGGCGGAGCGCTGGGCGGTGTAGCCGAAGAGCAGGCCGAAGCCCAGTTTGCCCTGTTCCAGCTCCACCTCGATGCGGCGGCTGGGCAGGCGCAGCAGCTCGGCCTTGCAGTCCAGCGCCTTCAGGGTCTGCCGCACGGCCAGCACCAGCCAGCCCGGTTCGGCGCCGAACTGCGGGCCGCTGCCATTGATCATGGGCCGGAAGTCGCCGTCGTTGAAAGCCAGGCGCAGACCGGTCGGGCAGCACCAGCCCAGGGCCGGCAGCAGGCCCAGCGCGAGGCTGGCGGCGACCCGCCGCGCGCGCAGTCTCATCGGACCCCGACCTGCGTCGCGCGCGCTGCGCGCAGAAAGCGAAAGCGCAGCCCGTTCGCGGCAGACGCTTGCCAGTCGCCCTCCTGGCGTTGCCAGTCCGGCCCGGTATCGGGGAAGAAGCTATCGGCCTGCGGGAACTCGGCATCGACCTCGGTCAGCTCCAGGCGATCGGCACGCGGCAGCGCCAGCGCATAGACCTCGGCGCCGCCGATCACGCAGAGCTCGGGGGCAGCCGCGCAGAGGGTGATGGCCTCATCCAGCGAACGCACGGTTTCGGCGCCCTCGATGGCCGGGCCCCGCGTCAGCACCAGATTGCGCCGGCCGGGCAGCGGGCGGAAGCGTGGCGGCAGCGACTCCCAGGTCTTGCGGCCCATCAGCACGGGCTTGCCCAGGGTCAGCTGCTTGAAATGCGCGAGGTCCTCGGGCAGGTGCCAGAGCAGCGCGTTGCCGGCGCCGATCTCGCGCTGGCGGCCCAGCGCCGCCACCAACACCAACTGGGTCATACGGCCACCGGTGCCTTGATCAGCGGGTGGTGCTGGTAGTCGAGCAGTTCGAAGTCCTCGAACTCGTAGTCGAAGATCGAGGCGGGGCGGCGCTTGATCTGCAGCGTGGGGAACGGGTAGGGCGTGCGCGCAAGCTGGGTTTCCACCTGCTCTCTGTGGTTGGCATAGAGGTGGCAGTCGCCGCCGGTCCAGATGAAGTCGCCGACCTGAAGATCGCATTGCTGCGCAATCATGTGCGTGAGCAAGGCGTAGCTGGCGATGTTGAAGGGCACGCCCAGGAAGATGTCGGCGCTGCGCTGGTAGAGCTGGCAGCTGAGTTTTCCGTCGGCCACATAGAACTGGAACAGCGCGTGGCAGGGCATCAGCGCCATCTTGGGCAGATCGGCCACGTTCCAGGCGCTGACGATCAGGCGGCGGCTGTCGGGGTTGCGCTGGATCTGCTGGATCAGATCGCTGATCTGGTCGATATGCCCGCCGCCCGGTGTCGGCCAGCTGCGCCACTGCACGCCATAGACCGGGCCGAGCTCGCCGTCTTCACGCGCCCATTCGTCCCAGATCGTGCAGCCGCGCTCCTGCAGCCACTTCACATTGCTGTCGCCGCGCAGAAACCACAGCAGCTCCAGCACGATGGATTTCCAGTGCACCTTCTTCGTGGTCACCAACGGAAAGCCTTCCGACAGCGGGAAGCGCATCTGGTGGCCGAAGACCGAGGTGGTGCCAGTGCCGGTGCGGTCGCCTTTTAAGCACCCGGTGTCGCGCACATGGCGCATGAAGTCTTCGTAGGTGGAGCGGATGGGTCGCGTCATGGTCGGGTGATGGTCAGAAGCCACCGAACAGGGTGTCGAGCGCTGCGCTGATGACGGCCGCCTGCGCGCGCAGGCTGACGACGGGTTGGCGCAGCAGGGCGGCGGGCAGCGCGCCGAGCGCAGCGCTGTCCAGCACCACCGCCTCGTCGCGGATCAGAAAGGCCGGGTTCAGGCCACGTGCCTGGCGGCCGAAGGCGCTCTCGGCGCGCAGCGGCGCCACCACGCGCGTGGCCAGGCCGCTGATGTAGTCGTTCTGCAGATCGAGCAGGTACGGGGTGTGAGCCCGCTCCTCCGGCTCGGGGTTCGGGTAGACGTCGTAACGCGCCACTCACAATCCCTTGGCAAAGCTGCGGTATTTCGCCAGCGGCAGGCCCTCGCGCTCGATGCGCGCGTTGTAGTCGGCGATCGCTTCCTTGTTGTCCTCGTTCCAGCGTTCCCAGTAGCGGCGCGTCACCTCGGCCATGAGCAACTCGTCCACCGTGGCCGAGATGTTCATGCCCAGCTCCTTGGCGGTGTCCAGCACCTTGCTGTTCAGCGAGAGATTGGTGGCGCGCTTGGGCGCTTGGTCGAATGCCAGCATGGTGAACCTCCAGGATGGATGCGCATGAATTATGTGGGCGCTCGGGCGGAGCCGCATCGTTTGCGCTGCGCATCGGGGGTTTCTCCGCGTATCTCAGATTTCGACTACATGCGTAAATGAAATTATGTTTACGCGTGTAGTCGAATCATGATCAGCGATGCGGAAGCCCAGGTGATGGAGGTCTTGTGGAGCGAGCAGCCCTTGTCGGCCGACGAGGTGGCGGCCCGTCTCCAGGGGCGTCCCGATCGACCCGATTGGCAGCTCAGCACGGTCAAGACCTTGCTCGCCCGCTTGCTGGCGAAAGGCGCAGTCGACGCCGACAAAGGCGGCCGCCGCTTCCTCTACCGCCCGCTGCTGGCCCGCGAGGACTGGGTGGCGCAGCAGAGCGGCAGCTTGCTGGACCGGCTCTTCGGGGGGCGCCTGGCGCCCTTGGTGGCGCAGTTCTCGGCGCAGCGCAAGCTGACGGCCGAGGACCGGGCGGCGCTGGAGAAGCTGCTCCGGGAGCAGGGCGATGACTGAATGGGGTACTGCCCGCCTGGTCGACCTGACGGCGCTGTTCAGCGCCGCGGTGCTGCTCCTACTGCTGATGCGGCCCTGGTTGCGGCGGCGGGGCGGGGCGACGCTGCTCTACGCGATCTGGATCCAGGTGCCTGTGGTTCTACTGGTTCTGCTGCTGCCCAAACCGGTCATGCCACCGCCCGTGGCCCAGGTGATGGTGCCCTTGCGGGCGTCGGTCACCGGGGCACCGCAGGCGATCCGGAGTGCCTCACCCGCCAGCTTCGACGCGACGCTGCTGACGATCTGGGCCGCCGGTCTGGCGCTCAGCCTGGGCGTGCTGGTGCTCAGCCATCTGCATTACCGGCGCGGCTTGCGGCGCGCCGGCCGGGGCTGGCGGCTGGCTGCAGGCGCGAGCGCGGCAATGGTTGGATTGCCGCCGCGACTGGCTCTGCCGATCGATTTTCGCCAGCGCTACAGCGCGCTGGAGCGCCGCCTGGTGCTGGCCCACGAGCGCATCCACGCGCGCCGCGGCGACAACGCCTGGACCCTGCTGGCCTGGCTGATCTTCGCGACGCAATGGTTCAATCCGCTGGCCTGGTGGGCGCTGAGACGCTTTCGCACCGACCAGGAACTTGCGGTCGACGCTGCGGTTCTGCAGCGCTTTCCGGGCTGCCGCTCTGCCTACACGCGGGCCTTGCTGAAGGCCCAGGATCGTTTTGCTCCGGCGCTGACCAGCCCCTGTTCCCGTCACCCTCTCGTCGAAAGGATTGCCATGCTGAACCAGAGTCCCATCCCGCTGCGCCGTGGCTTGTTGTTGAGCTTGGCGCTGTGCGCCGCCGCAGGCGGCTACGCCGCGCAGATGGAGCCGCGCGCTGCCGCGGTGCAGCCGGGCCAGGTTCGGGTGGTGATGGACGTGCAGTTCGCCGGCCAGCTGTTTCCGCCCATCGTGCACATGGCGCTGGCCGGCGAGGAGCGCGAGTACACGGTGCAGGGGACGGACGGGCGCTCGTACGCGATCCGCGCGAGTGCCCGCCCAATGCCGGAGCACATGATCATGGTCAGTGTGAAGGCCACGGACCGGCTCAGCGGAAAGGTGCTTAGTTCGCCGCGCATGATGGGCCGGGACGGCGTGCCGATGCGCATGGAGATGCGGGACCAGGAGGGCAAGGCCGTGTTGCTGGGCATTGACCTCCTGCCGCGCAGTGCCGATTGGCAAGCCGCACGGGACAAGGTTTCGACGATCAGCCCGGCAGCTGCCGCGGCTTTCGCGGCCTCACAGGCGCCGCGCTGAATCAGGCGTTGAACTGCAGCGCCGCCAGGCGCGCATAGACGCCGCCTTGCGCCACCAGCTCGGCGTGCGTGCCGGTCTCCACCACGCGGCCATGCTCCAGCACCACGATGCGGTCGGCGTGCTGCACGGTGGCCAGGCGGTGGGCGATGACCAGCGTGCTGCGGCCGCGCATGGCGGCGTCGAGTGCCTGCTGCACTAGGCGTTCGCTTTCGGCGTCCAGCGCGCTGGTGGCTTCGTCCAGCAGCAGCAGCGGCGGGTTCTTCAGCATCGCGCGGGCGATCGCGATGCGCTGGCGCTGGCCGCCCGAGAGGCGCACGCCGCGCTCGCCCAGATAGGTCTGGTAGCCCTCGGGCAGTGCGCTGATGAACTCGTGCGCGTGCGCCGCCTGGGCGGCTTCGATGACCTCGGCCTCGCTGGCCTCGGGCCGGCCGTAGCGGATGTTGTCCAGCGCGCTGCCGCTGAAGATGGTGCTTTCCTGGGGCACCAGGCCGATGCGCTGGCGCAGGGTCTGCAGGGGCAAGGCGTCGATGGGCACGCCGTCGAGTTCGATGTGGCCGGACTCGGCTTCGTAGAAGCGCTGCAGCAGCTGGAACACCGTGGTCTTGCCGGCGCCGCTGGCGCCGACCAGGGCCACGGTCTCGCCTGGTGCCAGCTCCAGCGAGAAATCGCCCAGCGCCAGCTGGCCCGGGCGCGAGGGGTAGCGGAAGTTCAGCGCCTGCACCGAGAGCCGGGCGCCGCCCGGTGTGGCGGGCAACGGACGCGGCGTTTCAGGCTCGCGCACCGGCGACTCGCTGGCCAGCAGCTCGACGATGCGCTCGGTCGCGCCGGCGGCGCGCAGCAGATCGCCCCAGACCTCGGCCAGCACGGCCACGCTGCCCAGCAGCAGCACCACGTAGACGGCGCTCTGCGTGAGGTGCCCGGCCGAGATGCGCCCGGCCAGCACCGCCTGCGTGCCCTGGTAAAGGCCCCAGAGCATGGCGGCGAAGTTCGCGATGATGACGAAGGCGATCAGGAAGGCGCGCAGCTTGGCGCGGCGGCGCGAGGTGCTGAAGGCGGCCTCGGTGGCCTCGGCGAAGCGCGCCGCCTCGCGGGCCTCCTGGGTGTAGCTCTGCACCACCGGGATGGCGTTCAGCACCTCACCGGCGATGGCGGACGCATCGGCCACGCGGTCCTGGCTGTCGCGGCTCAGGCTGCGCACGCGCCGGCTCCAGATCAGGGTCGGCGCCAGCACCAGCAGCAGCACGCCCAGCACCTGGGCCATCACCCAGGGGTTGGTGATGATCAGCATGACCAGCGCACCGATCGCCATCAGCGCGTTCCTCAGGCCCATGCTCAAGCTGGAGCCGACCACCGTCTGCACCAGGGTCGTGTCGGTGGTCAGACGGCTCAGCACCTCGCCGGTGCGCAGGTTCTCGAAAAAGCCGGGGCTGTGGCCGATGACCTTGGCGTAGACGGCGGCGCGCACATCGGCGGTGATGCGCTCGCCGATCCAGGTCACCAGGTAGTAGCGCGCGGCGCTGAGCAGGCCGAGCAGCAGGCCCACGCCGAAGAGCAGCAGGAAATGCTCGCGCAGCGCGAACAGCTGCTGCGTGCGGTCCTGCGGCAGCAGGCCGGCGTCGATCAGCTTGCCCAGCACGGCGGGGAAGAGCAGGGTGGTGACTGCCGCGCCGACGAGGAAAACGCCGGCCAGCAGGATGCGGCCCCGGTAGGGGCGCAGAAAGGGTCTCAGTCCCGAAAGGGCGGCCGGTGTCTTGGCCTTCGGGCGTTCGGTTTCAGCAGCGGACATCCCGACATGCTCGCATGAGCGGCCAAGCCCAGCTCAGCGCGGCGGCCAGCGCCACCAGGTCCAGGAGACCAGCAGGCCGAACAGCGAGTAGGCCGTGGTGAAGGCCCAGGCCGGTGCCTCGTAGAACAAGAGCCTGCCCACCCAGTGCGCGATGAAGTCCTGCCCCTGCACGGGCTGGCCGGTGGGATCGGCCTGAAGGCGCAGCCAGGCCTCCAGCGTGGTCAGCGGGCATTCGATACCCAGCCAGGCCTCGGCCACCACCACACCGATGGCCAGCAGGTGCAGGCCGCGCAGCCCGAGCCGGTTCACCCAGGCCCAGCCGCGCGCATTGCCCAGCCAGACCAGGGGCAGACCGAGCACCACGAAGGCCACCAGCGCCGCATGCAGCAACAGCACGGCGTTGGCGAGCAGGGCGGCGAGCGTCGGGCTCAGCATCGGCGGCGCTCAGGCCGGCGGGTTTGCGAACGATTCCAGGCGGCCACAGCTCTCGCACCGGTAGGTGATCACCGGGTGGGTCTTGGCGCCGGATCGCACCACCGAAGTCCGCCAGAACGAATCGTTGGGTTCGCCGCTGGCCCATTTGGCCTGGGAGACATTGCCGTAGCCGTGATCCACCAAAAAGCCCTTTTCCAGCTGGCGGCCGCCGCATCGGAGGCATTTGTCCATGGGTGCTCCGTCCTGGGTGATGGGCTTACTCGCGCACGAAGCGCATTTCGCGGCCGGCCTGCTCCAGCAGCAGGGCCGGCGGCGGGTTGCCGGCCTCGAAGCGGAGGGTCAAGGGCGCGACGCGGGCGAAGAAGGTCCGTGGGCCTTTGCCGAAGAGCTCGAACTCGCCCTGGCCGGTGGCCTGCGCGAACAGTCGGGCGCCATCGGCGCGCACCGTCAGCTTGAAGCCGGCGTTCAGCGCGTAGACGCCGGCCAGCGGGCGCAGCGCCTCGGGCTGGAGCGCGTCGTCGGCGGCCTCGGCGCCTTCGCGGCGGAACGGCGTCTTGCGGCCGCCCTGCTCGATCACCAAGCTGTCCGGCTGGCCGCTGTCGCCGGCGAACTCGATCTGCAGCGGGACGATCTTCGCGAAGAATTTGCGCGGGCCACTGGCGAAGAGCTCGAACTCGCCCTGGCCGGTGGCCTGCGCGAACAGCTTGCCGTCGCGGGTGCGCACGGTCAGCTTGAACTGCGGCGAGGTCGAATACACGCCGGCCAGCGAAGCGAGCTGCTCGGCGCTCAGGCTCATGGCGACCTGCTCCGTGACCTTGCGTTCGGCGGCCACATCACGCAGCGGCAGCTTGTCGTTCATCAGGTGCATGGCGATGTCGGCCTGGTTCAGCGACGCGTTCGACAGCACCAGGCCGCCGCGCTTCTCGCCGAGGTTCAGCCACAGCGAAGCGGTGAAACCGAAGGTCGCGCCGTCGTGCGTGGCCAGCCGGCGGCCGTTGCGCTCGGCCAGCATCCATCCGAGGCCCATCTGCATGCCGGGCTGCATGGCCTGCGGGTGGTGGACTTGCAGTGCCAGCGCGAAGGCCTTGCCCAGCGGGTGCTCGAACTGCCCCAGCGCGGCCTGGCCGAAGCGCGCCAGCTGGGCCGCGCTCATCACGATCGCGCCGGCACCGGCGGTGGGCTCGGTGAAGTGCCAGGCCGGTACCGGCTCGCCCTTCGGGTTGTGGCCCTGGACCCGGGGCAGCGTGGCGGGCTGGCCCAGGCCCAGCGGCGTGTAGATGCGCGCTTGCAGCAGCTCGGTCAGCGGCTGCCCGGCGCGCTTGGCCAGCAGCCAGGCCAGCAGGCCGGTGGCGTAATTGCTGTACTCGAAGGCCTCGTCGCGCCGTCGCGTGGCCTTGTAGCTGCGCAGCGCCTCGAGGAACTGCGCCTCGCTGTAGTCGGCATACGGGTCGGCCTCGTTGGCCGACCTCATGTTCGGCGCCAGGCGCGGCAGGCCGCTGCGGTGCGTGGCCAGGTCCACATAGCGCAGCGGCTGGTCGGCGCTGTCGCGCAGCGGGAAGCCGAGCTGGGTCTCGACGGCATCGTCGAGCTTCAGCTCGCCGCGCACCACGGCCTCGGCCAACAGCAGGCCGGTGAAGGCCTTGGTGATGGAACCGATCTCGAAGCCATGGCGGTCGGCGCTGACCGCTGGGCTGCCGGCCTTGCTGGCGGCGGCCAGTTCCAGCCCGCCGTCGGGCAGCAGGCGCGCCGCGGCCAGGGCCACGCCCTCGTGCTTCAGGCGCTCGGCCAGCAGGATGCGCAGGGCTTCGTTCGGGACCAGGGTGCTGGTCTGGGCCTGGGCCTGCGGCATCGCGGTGGCGAGCAGGCTCAGGGGCGCGAACTGGACGAGCTGGCGGCGGGACAGGGTCATGGTGTCAATCCTTGAGGCCGTCCCTGGATAAGGGAGGGCGGTGTTTGGCGGGCGGCTGGATCTTGATGCCGCGACGGGCGAGGGCTTCGCGCAGCAGCACTTCGGCCTGCGCATTGGCGCTGCGCAGCTCCTGGGCGGCGAGGCGCTCGACCTCGGCCCAGAGGGCGGGGTCGACGCGCAGCGCGAAGGACTTCTTGTCAGGGCTGGCCACGGCGGTAGCGGTCGGGGACCTTGTGCTTGTCCGGCCCGTTCGGGGTGGTCGGCGGCGCCGGGAACAGGCGCAGCAGGCGCAGCGTGTGGGCGGCCAGCGTCAGCATCAGCAGGCCGGCCAGGCCGATCACCCAGCGCTCGTCGCGCAGCTGCAGCAGCTCCATCGCGTGCAGCGCAGAAAGAAACAGCGTGATCCAGGTGGCGATCATGAGCACATGGGGTTGGAGGCGTTGCAGGCTGGCGGCGCGGCGCTCGCCGGTGAACCAGTAGGCGGCATGCGGCAGATTGACGCCGCCGCTGCGCATGCGCCGGAGCAGGGCCAGCAGGCCGGGTCCGCAGAACAGCGGGAGCAGCAGTCCGATGCCGCCCATCAATGCGAGATAGGCGTCGCGCGACAGCGGCTTGCCCGGGCTGCCCACCAGCTCCGGCAGGCCGTTGGCCGTGCCCAGGAAGAAGGTCAGATGGGCCAGCCAGACCGCGTAGAAGAGCGCGTGCATGGCGGCAGCCTCAGCTGTACAGCGTGCCGGCGTTGACGACCGGCTGCGTCTCGCGGTCGGAGCACAGCACGACCAGCAGATTGCTGACCATCGCTGCCTTGCGCTCGTCGTCGAGCACGACGATCTCGCGCTCGGACAGGCCCTGCAGCGCGGTCTCCACCATGCTGACCGCGCCCTGCACGATCTTGCTGCGTGCGCTGATGATGGCCTCGGCCTGCTGGCGGCGCAGCATCACCTGGGCGATTTCCGGGGCATAGGCCAGATGGCTGATCCTGGCGCTGAGCACCTCGACACCGGCATCGTCGAAGCGCGCCTGCAGCTCGCACTTCAGCGCATCGGCAACGGCGTCCTGCCCCCCGCGCAGCGTCACCTGGCGGGGCGCGGATTCGAGCTCCTCGCCGTCGTCATAGGCGTAGCTGCTGGCCAGATGGCGGATGGCGGCCTCGGCCTGCACGCGTACATAGGCCTCGTAGTCGTCGACCTGGAACATCGCCTGCGCGCTGTCGCGCACCCGCCAGACGACCACGGCGCTGATCTCGATCGGGTTGCCGCGCGCGTCGTTGACCTTCAGCACCGGCGCGTTCAGATTGCGGTCGCGCAGCGAGATCTTCTTCTTGATGACCAGCGGATTGGCCCAGCGCAGGCCGGCCTTGCGGTCGCTGCCGGCGTAGGCGCCGAACAGGGTCAGCACCGCGGCCTGGTTGGGGTGCAGCATGTAGAGCCCGGCGAACACGAGCACGCCGAGCAGCAGCGCCGGCACGGCGATCAGCGGCGCGCCGCCGCGCAGGCTCAGGCCGGCCAGCAGCATCAGCGCCAGGCCGATGGCAACCATCAGATAGCCGTCGGTGGAGCGGGCGGCCTTCTCTTGGGGAACCGTCTTGTCGGGCATCTTGAGTCTCCTTAGTTTGCGATCGAAGTGATATCACTTTAATGGCAAATTGCGGAGCGCGCAAGCGTTTCCCTGTGCAGCTCATGCCGTCAGGGCGCCGCTCCGTCGCATCGCGCTTGGACCCAGGCCCCGGGCTCGGCAGCATGCGGCGCTTCGTTTCCACCCAAGCGCTCGCCCCTATGCAACACGATCCATCCCCGTCGTTCCGCCGTCCACTGAACCTGGGCGGCGGCCTGTTGCTGGCCCTGCTCGTGCCGGCCCTGGCGCAGGCCCGGGAAGCCGCGTTGCCCGATGCGCCCGCGGTCGCCCGCTACGCCGAGCAACTGCTGGCCGCGCAGCGCATCGACCCCAAGGGTCCCGGCCTGACCCTGCTGGTGGCGCGTGGCGACGAGTTGCTGCTGAGCACGGCCCGCGGCGCGGCCAGCATTGAGCTGGATGTGCCGCTCAGGCCCGAGCATGTGATGCGCCTGGGGTCGATCACCAAGCAGTTCGCTGCGGCCAGCCTGCTGCGCCTGGTCGATGAGGGCAAGGCCAGGCTCGACGACCCGCTGAGCAAGTACCTGCCTGACTACCCGAACGGCGCCGCCATCACGCTGGCCCAGCTGCTCGACCATACGTCGGGCGTGAAGAGCTACACCGGCATCGCCGGCTATATGCGCAACCCGATCCGCCGCGACCTGACGACGCAGGAGCTGATCGCCGAGTTCAAGGACCAGCCGGTCGACTTCAAGCCGGGCGAGGGCTGGGCCTACAACAACAGCGGCTATGTGCTGGTCGGCGCCGTCGTCGAGGCCATCACCGGCCAGAGCTGGCACGAAGCCTTGCAGCAGCAACTGCTGGCGCCGCACAGGATCGCCGTGCTCTACCCGGCGCCGGACCGCCTGGTGCCGTTGCAGGTGAGCGGTTACACCCGCGGTGCCGGTGGCAGCGGCGTCGCGCCGGCCACGCTGCTGAGCATGAGCCAGCCCCATGCCGCGGGCGCGCTGGTGGGCACGGTGGAATCGCTGTGGCGCTGGAACCAGGCTTTGCACGAGAAGGGTCTGCTGAAGCCCCAGACCTACCAGCAGATGATCACGCCGCAGGGCAAGGCACTGGCCTCCAACTACGGCTTCGGCATCACCAGCGGCCAGGTGCGCGGCCTGCCGCTGCTCAGCCATGGCGGTGGCATCAATGGCTTCAACACCCAGCTCTTCTACCTGCCGCGGCAGCGCGTCACCGTGGCCGTGCTGCGCAACTACGACAGCGGCGGCCTGAACCTCGACACCCTCAGCCGCCAGCTCGCCGCCTTCGCGGCCGGCAAGCCTTACCCGGCGGTGCAGGCGGTCGCGCTGCAGCTGGAGCAGTTGAAGGCCTACGAGGGGGTCTATACCCAGGGCAGCACGAGCCGGCAGCTGCGGGTGGTCGACGGTCGCCTGATGTCGCAGCGCAGCGGCGGCCGGCCGGTCGCGCTGACGCCGCTGGGCCAGGACCGCTTCGCCTTTGCCGACAGCGTGGCCCAGGTCCAGTTCCAGCGTGGCGTCGACGGCAAGGTGACGGGTCAGCTCTATTACGCCGAAGCCGACGAGGCCGGCGGTGCGGCCGAGAGCTGGCCGCGCAGCGGCGATCTGCCGCAGCGCGTGGAGATCAGCCTGAGCGATGCGCAGCGCCAGGCCTTGCTGGGCGAGTACGCCAGCGAGCGCCTGAGCATCAAGGTCTTCGTCGACGAGCAGGGTCAGCTGCGCGGCCTGGTGCCGAGGCAGTCGCCGGTGACCTTGAAGGCCAGCTCGCCGCGCGAGCTCTATATCGTCGAGGTCGATGCGACCCTGAGCTTCGGCCCAGCCGAAGGCCAGGCGCAGACCCTGGTGCTGCAGCAGGGGCCGGGCCGCTTCGAGATGAAGCGGAAACCTTGACCCACCCCGTACCGGCTTCGCCGGCGCCGCCAGTGGCCCGGCAAAGCCGGTTCCACAGCGGCCCCTGGACCTAGGGTTCAGGCTCTGCGCAGGTGCTGCTGTGAACTGCCTGGGCGATGCGGGCATGCAGATCGGGCGCCTGCGCGTCCACGATTACCCGATCCGGCATGCTGCGCAGCCAGGTGATCTGGCGCTTGGCCAGCTGGCGCGTGGCCGCCTGAGCGCGCTCGCGCAGCGGCTGCAGATCCGGCGGGTCGGTGGCGTCCAGCGCCTCCCAGGCCTGGCGGTAGCCGACGCAGCGCATGCTGGGCAGCTCGGGCGACAGATCGCCGCGGGCACGCAGGGCGCGCACCTCGTCCAACAGGCCGGCCTCCAGCATCGCGTCGAAGCGCGCATCCAGGCGGCGGTGCAGCCAGGCGCGGTCCTCGGTCTCGATGCTGATCAGTGGCCAGTCCACGCCGGCCTCCTTGGGCGCATTCGCATGCCAGTCGCTCAGCGGTCGGCCGCTTGAGCGGAACACCTCCAGCGCGCGCTGGATGCGCTGCGCGTCGGTCGCGTGCAAGCGGGCTGCGGTGATGGGGTCGACCAGCGCCAGCTCGGCGTGCAGGGCCGGCCAGCCGCGCTCGGCGGCTTCGGCGTCGAGAGCGGCACGCAGCGCCGGCGTGCTTGTCGGCAGCTCCGACAGCCCTTCGCGCAGCGCCTTCACGTACAGCATGGTGCCGCCGACCAGCAGCGGCAGGCGACCGCGCGCCTGGATCTCGGTCGCCAGGCGCTTCGCATCCCGTACGAACTGGGCCGCGGAGTAGCTCTCCAGCGGATCCAGGATGTCGATCAGATGGTGGGGCACCGCAGCCTGTTCGGCTGCGCTGGGCTTGGCCGAGCCGATGTCCATGCCGCGGTAGACCAGCGCCGAGTCGACGCTGATGATCTCCAGCGGCAGCTCGCGCGCGAGCGCCAACGCGGCACCGGTCTTGCCGGCGCCGGTGGGGCCGACGAGCAGGACAGGCTTCATTGACGCTTGGTGCCGAACTCTGGATCGCGGTGCTGATGGCGCAACACCAGCACGCGCAGTTGTTCGCCCTCGATCCGGTAGACCAGCGAATAGGGAAAACCGCGCAGCGGCTGGCTACGTCGGCCTTCGCCACCGGGGGTGCCCAGCAGCGGATGCTGAACCAGCAAATGCAGTTGCTGCTCAAAGGCGTCGAGCAGCCGACGGGCGATGCCGACTCCGGCTTCGCGGCGGTAAAAAACCAGCGCCTCTTCCAGGTCTTGTGCAGCGAGCCGGTGAATCGTGATCCGCATCGATCACAAGGCCGTGCGTAAGCGGCTCAGCACCGCCGCTGCGTCCAACCAATCGTCGGTTTGGGCCTGCGCTTCTCGCTGGGCCGCCAGCTGATCCCAGGCCGCGTCCCGTCTGCTGTCCTGATCCAGGCTGGCCACCACCCTGTCAAGCAGGCGGACTCGCTCGGCCGGCGGCAATTGCAGCAGCTCGGCTTCAAGGGTTTCCAAGGGGAGGCCCATGCTTGTTCCCAGACGGTTCAACGAGACTGCATTTTGCGACTTGGCGGCGACGACTTCAGCGGGCTGCAGGCCGCCCGGAAATATCGCTCGATCCGATAGTGGAAGCCCACAGGCGCTGTTTTCAGTCGTGGCACCGCACCTCTCAAAACTTCTCCCAAGGCGCCAGATAGCGCCATTGCCCCTGTGGCAGATGGCTCAGCGGAATGCGCCCGATGCGCACGCGCCTGAGTGCCAGCACGTTCAGGCCGACGGCCTCGCACATGCGGCGGATCTGCCGCTTGCGGCCCTCGCGCAGCACGAAGCGCAGCTGATCCTCGTTGGCCCAGCTGACCTTGGCTTCGCGCAGCTGAACGCCGTCGAGCTCCAGGCCGTGGTTGAGCAGCGCCAGCTTGTCGGCCGGGAAGTGCTTCATCGGCTCCGGCGTCTCCGGCGCCTCGGCCAGGGCCACGCGCACCAGGTACTCCTTCTCGACATCGGACTCGTCGCCGATCAGGGCCTTGGCCACCCGGCCGTCCTGCGTGAAGACGAGCAGGCCGGTGGAGTCGATGTCCAGTCGGCCGGCCGGCGCCAGGCCGCGCAGATGCGCGGGCGTGAAGCGCAGCTTCTGGCCCAGCGGGCACTCGGCGTAGCGGTTCTCCGGCGAGATCAGGCTGACTGCCGGCTCGTAGCCGTCCTCGGGCTGGCCCGAGACCAGGCCGATGGGCTTGTTCAGCAGGATGGTGACGCGCTGCGCCTGCTGCTCGCGGGCGGCGGGGTCGATGTCGATCTGCGCACTGGCGGCGACACGCTGGCCGAGTACGGCGAGTTGGCCGTCGACCTTGACCCAGCCGGCCAGGATCCACTCGTCGGCCTCACGGCGCGAGGCCAGGCCGCGCTCGGCCATCAGCTTGGACAGGCGCTCGCCATCGGACTCGGTGTTGGTGCGGGGCGGCGCCACACGGGCTTCGCGCGGCGGACGGTCGGCGTACTCGTCGCGGCGCGGAGGGCGGTCACCGAAGCTGCCACGGTCGTCGCGGCGGGGTGGGCGATCACCGAAACCGCCAGGGCCATCGCGGCGCTGAGGGCGGTCACCGAAGCTGCCGCGGTCGTCGCGGCGCGGGGGACGGTCACCAAAGCCACCAGGGCCGTCGCGACGGGGCGGACGATCGCCGAAGCTACCGGGGCCGTCGCGGCGCGCGGGCCGGTCGCTGAAACTGCCGCGGTCATCGCGGCGGGGTGGACGATCACCGAAACCGCCGGGCCCGTCGCGGCGCGGGGGGCGGTCGCTGAAGCTGCCACGGTCGTCACGGCGCGGCGGACGATCACCAAAACCGCCGGGCCCATCGCGGCGCGGGGGCCGGTCGCTGAAGCCGCCGCGGTCATCGCGGCGGGGCGGACGATCACCGAAACCGCCGGGCCCGTCGCGGCGCGGGGGGCGGTCGCTGAAGCTGCCACGGTCGTCACGGCGCGGCGGACGATCGCCAAAGCCGCCAGGACCGTCGCGGCGCGGAGGGCGGTCACCGAAGCTGCCACGGTCATCTCGGCGTGGCGGACGATCACCAAATCCGCCAGGACCATCACGGCGCGGAGGACGGTCCCCCTCGCCCCGTCGGGGCGGACGGTCCGAAGGGCCGGCAAAGCTGCCACGGTCGTCACGACGCGGCCCGCGTTCGGCATCCCGCTTCGCGCGCTCCTCGCGTTCCGCCTGGGCCTCGGCCAAAGTGGGGCGCGGCTTGTTCTTCAGGGCGGACATGCCGCGCACGGGTGCGCGGTCGCTGCGCGGCTTGCTGCTGGGCTTGAGGCCGAGCTTGGGCTTGCCGGCGGGCTTGTTGTCGTCGTCGCTCATCGGCGGACCTTCTTTCGCTTCAGGGGCGCTTCTCAGCGCTGGGGTGGTGGGGCGTCAGCCGGAGATCAGCGTCCGCGCAGGAAGAGCGCGTCCAGATCCTTCATGCTCAGTTGTCGCCAGGTGGGCCGGCCATGATTGCACTGGTCGGCTCGTTCGGTGGCTTCCATGTCGCGCAGCAGCGCGTCCATCTCGGCCAGGGTGAGACTGCGGTTGGCGCGCACTGCGGAATGGCAGGCCATCGTCGCCAGCAGATCGTGCTGGGCGCGTTCCAGCACGCCCGAGTGGCCGTGCGCGGCCAACTCGGCGAGCACCTGGCGGCAGAGCGGCACCAGATCGGCGTCGGCCAGCAACTGCGGGCGGCCGCGCAGTGCGAGCTGTTGGGCCGACAGCGGGCTGAGGTCCAGACCGAGCTGCTGCAGCGCGTCCTGCTGCGATTCGGTGATGGCGATCTCTTCGGCGCTGGCGGCGAACACCAGTGGAATCAGCAGTGGCTGCGTCTCCAGGCGCTGCGCGGCCTGGGCCTTCAGGCGCTCATAGAGCACGCGCTCGTGGGCCGCATGCATGTCGACCACGATCAGGCCTTGCCGGTTCTCGGCCAGGATGTAGACGCCATGCACCTGGGCCAGCGCGCGGCCCAGGGGCTGGTCGGCGCTCTGCGCTGCAGCCTCAGGTGCCGTGGCGGCTTCGGTCAGGCGGGCCAGCCAGGCGTCGCGGGCCGCGGGCGCCGGGCCGGCGGGCGGCAGAGTCGCTGCGGGCAGCTGCCAGGGCGCACGCGGCGCCGTGGCGAGCGGCATGGCCTGCTGCACCGGGCGGGTGGCCCAGGCGGCCGCATCGGGGGCGGCTTCGCGGGCCAGCAGAGTTTCCGCTGCGGGCTGTGCATAGGCGGTCGGCGGCGCGATGGCCTGAGCCTGGCTCTGTGCCAGCGCCTCCACCGCCAGGCGGCGCAGCTGCTGGTGCAGGCCGCGGCTGTCGCGAAAGCGCACCTCGATCTTGGTCGGGTGCACGTTCACGTCGACCAGCTCGGGCGCGATGTCGATGGCCACGAAGTAGCTGGGCTGGCGCTGACCATGCAGCACATCGTCGAAGGCCGAGCGCAGCGCATGGGCCAGGGTGCGGTCGCGCACGAAGCGGCCGTTCACGTACAGGTACTGCTGGTCCGCGCGGGCGCGCGCCGCCTCGGGCAGGCCGAGCCGGCCTTCGATGCGCAGCTGCGGCACTTCCCATCCGAAGGGGCGGCTGGCCTCGATGAAATCGCTGCCCAGCACCTCGGCCAGGCGCTGTGCGGCGTCGGGCGTGGGCCGCCATTGCTCCAGCAGCTTGCCCTCGTTCCAGAGGGTGAAGCCAACGCCCGGATGCGCCAGCGCGACGCGGCGCAGCTGTTCCAGGCAATGCGCCTGCTCGGTCGCCTCGGTCTTCAGGAACTTCCGGCGGGCCGGGGTGTTGAAGAAGAGCTCGCGCACCTCGACCGTGCTGCCGCGCTGGCGCGCCGCCGCGCGCAGCTCGCCGCTGCGGGCCTCCAGGCGGGTGGCGTGGACTGCATCGGCGGTGCGGCTGGTGATGGACAGATCGCTGACCGAGGCGATCGCGGCCAAGGCCTCGCCGCGGAAGCCGAAGCTGGCCACCGCCTCCAAATCGGCCAGCGAGCCGATCTTGCTCGTCGCATGGCGGCGCAGCGCCAGCGGCAGTTGCTCGGCTGGGATGCCGGCGCCGTCGTCCTCCACGGTGATGGCGCGGATGCCACCACCCGAGAGCCGCACGGTGATCTGGCTGCTGCCCGCATCCAGCGCGTTGTCCAGCAGCTCGCGCACCACCGAGGCCGGCCGTTCCACCACCTCGCCGGCGGCGATCTGGCTGATCAGCTCGTCGGGCAGTTCGCGGATCGGCCGGGAGGGCGCAGGGGCAGGGGGCAGGGGCGTGGTGTCCAGCATGAGGGGCGGATTCTCCCAGGCCCGGGCTTGCGGGGGGCGGCGCGGGCCTGTCATGCCCGTGGCGCGCAAGCCCAGCACAATCCCGGCCCATGGAAATCGTGCACTTTCTGATCGACTTCATCCTGAACGTCGACGACCACATCGGCGAGTTCGTCGCCAACTACGGTGTCTGGGTCTACGCGCTGCTGTTCGCCATCGTCTTTGTCGAGACCGGCCTGGTGGTGATGCCCTTCCTGCCGGGCGACTCGCTGCTCTTCGTCGTCGGCGCGCTCTGCGGTGCCGGGCTGATGAACCTGCCGCTGGCCATGACGGTGCTGATCGTCGCCGCCATCCTCGGTGACCAGACGAATTACACGATCGGCCGCTACTTCGGGCCCAAGGTCTTCCAGTGGGAGAACAGCCGCTTCTTCAACAAGCGCGCTTTCGACTCGGCCCACGAGTTTTATGAGCGCCATGGCGGCATCACCATCATCATTGCCCGCTTCATGCCCTTCATCCGCACCTTCGCGCCCTTCGTGGCCGGGGTGGCCGAGATGACGCGCAGCAAGTTCACCGCCTACAACGTGATCGGCGCGCTGATCTGGGTCATCGGCCTGACCCTGCTGGGCTATGCCTTTGGCAACCTGCCCATCGTCAAGGAGCACATGAGCAAGGTGATCTGGGCGCTGATCATCATTCCAGGCCTGATCGCGATCTTTGGCGGCTGGCGGGCGCAGCGCAAGGCCACACCGTCGTCCTAGCCTGGATATTTCGCCATCGATGAAGTAGGCGACCCGCCCTCGGGGCACGTTGTCATGGGTGTTCAACGTCCATCCAACGCAGCCAACAAGGGGAGTCGCCCAATGCCAGATCGTACGCAAAGCCGCCTGCCGTTGGGCAAGGTGGGGCGCTGTGTGGTGGAGGGCGCGTTTGACGGTGGCGACATTGCCAGCGATGGCGGCGTGACGCTGCTGCGACTCGTCGATGAGCGTCTGGGGTTGACGCGCGACGCGGCCCAGGCGTTTGATGACGGGCGGCGTGCTGCCAGCGTCGTGCACAGCATGCGCAGCCTGTTGGCGCAGCGGGTGTACGGCCTGTGCTGCGGCTGGGAGGACGTCAGTGACCACAACACGCTGCGGCGAGACCTCGTATGGCAGACCGCTGTAGGCCGCGACACCGATCTTGCCAGCGCGGCCACGCTCAGCCGGCTAGACAACGCCGGGACCGCCTGCACCGCCTGGGCGCTGCACGGCGTGCTGCTGGAGCAGTTCGTGGCCAGCCGCAAGAGCGCGCCCGCCGAGTTGGTGCTGGACGTGGACGCCACGCACATCCCGCTGCACGGCCAGCAGGAGAGAGCCCACTTCAATGCCCACTACGACAACTACTGCTACCTGCCGCTGTACGTGTTTTGCGGTCAGGACCTGCTGGCCTGCGTGCTACGCCCGAGCTGGCGTGACCCGGCCAGCGTCGTCAGCGCCGTGCTCAAGCGGCTGGCAGCTCGGTTGCGTCAAGCTTGGCCCGGCGTGCGGCTGATCGTGCGCGGCGACAGCGGCTTCAGCCGCCCCAAGGTGCTGCGCCGACTGGAGGCCTGGGGCATGGACTACGTGCTGGGCGTGCAGAAGAACACTGCGTTGGAGTGGCGCTGCGCCGTGGCGGCTCTGGAAGTCCAGGATCGCCACCGGCACAGTGGCAGCAAGGAGCGGCTGATCGGCGAGTTCAGCTACGCCGCGCGTAGCTGGGAGCGGGAGCGCCGCGTCATTGCGCGCCTGGAGCACGGCAGCCAAGGGGCGGATGCGCGCTTCATCGTCACCACCTTGGCCGGCGACGCGACCGAGCTGTACGAGCAGGTGTACTGCGCACGCGGCGAGGCGGAGAACCGGATCAAGGAAGCGCAGCTGGACCTGTTCGGGCGGCGCGGTAGCTGCCATCGCTATGCGGCCAACCAGATGCGACTGCTGCTGGCGGCGCTGGCCTACACGCTGATGGTGAACCTGCGCCGGCTGGCGCTCAAAGGGACGGAGCTGGAGCGAGCCTGCACGGCCACGATCCGCACGCGGCTGCTCAAGATCGGCGCGGCGGTGCTGCGCAACACGCGGCGCGTGCGGCTGATGCTGGCCAGCAGCCATCCGTTGCGCGAGGTCTTCACCACGGCGGTGGCGCGGCTGGCGGCCAGCCCTTAGCCGCTGATCCAGCGCCTGGCCGGCGCGATGACACCAAAGCGGCCCGCAACCCAAGACGGGGTGGGGGCCGTTCGTCCTGCAACACGCCTTGCGGCATCAGCACCAATCGCTCGCGCCTCCAACCGCCTCGGCAGGCCCCATCCAGCCTTCAAACCGCGGGATCGACCCCGCTCGCGAAATATCCAGGCTAGGGCCGGACGACGGGGCGGGGCGCTGATCGAAAATCGAATCATGTCCGAGCTCCCCGTCCTTGCCCATCGCGCCCCGGCCTTCGAGCCGTTCCATTTTGCCCAGGCGATCTGGCGGGTGCGCCGCCCCAAGCCTTTCGTGCTGGTCTTCGAAGGCCAGGCCGATGGAGACGGCGGCGACTACCTGCACGAGCAGCTGCTGGCGCCGGCCTCGCGTGAGGCCTTCCTTGCGCTCATCGACGCGACCGGCCTGGTGGTCTGCCTGAACCTGCCGACCCGACATCCGACTTACCGTGATGTGCGCGGCCGCTCCAGCAAGGGCCGGCTGAGCCAGGGCGAGTACTACCACCACGATGGTTGCTCCAGCCCGAGCAAGCCGCGGGTGGTGGAGATCCGCTGCCCCTACCAGGCGGTGCCGCGCTCGGTGGCCACCGCGGTCGCGCCGCACCATGCGGTGATGCAGGCCATGCTGGCCTGCCTGCCCGAGGACATCGCCGCCGACGAGCGCTGGGCGCCTTGGCGCGAGCGCCTGGCAGGCGGCACGATGCCGAGTGATGCCGAGCTCGACCAGTTGCAGGGTTTGCTGAACCGGGCCTTGCGCCGCAAGCTGCCGGCCGAAGCGGCGCGCGCTTATTTCCGCCGCGTCGACGCGGAGGCCGGCGCCTATGTCGAGCCGTGGGCGATGGGCGAGAGCCGGCTGATCGCGAATGCGCCGCTGACGAGCCGCACGACGATGCAGCACCGCCGCGCCTACCAGCAGGCCATCACCGTGGGTACGGCCAACGGCAGCCTGGTCAAGCGCTGGCCCAACGAGGAGCTGGCGCTGCCCGGCCAGCCGGTGGACGAGGCCTTGATCGCCTCCTTCTGCAGCGAGGAAGACGGCGAATGCCAGCGGGCGTCCCGCGGTGCTGCCGAGGCGGGGCGCTGAGCCGGTTGCCGATTGGGTTGCCGATTGGGTTGCCGATGGGTCGCCGGGTTGCTCGCGCTGAAGGACGGCTATCGTTCGCGCTCCCTGGGTTCAGCGAGCGATCCGCCATGTCTTCCCCGTTCTCCGGTCAGCGCGTGCTGGTCGCCGGCGCCAGCCGCGGCATCGGCCGCGCGATTGCGGAGCAGTTCGCCGCCGCCGGTGCCGCCGTCGGCCTCTGTGCCCGCAATCCCGGCCCGTTGGAGCAGGCCCGCGCCGAGCTTGCCGCCCATGGTCAAGCGGTGCATGCCCAGGTCTGTGACCTGGCCGACGCGGCCGCGATCAGCGCCTGGGTGCAGGCTGCCGCCGAGCAACTCGGCGGCATCGACATTCTGGTCAACAACGCCTCGGGGCTCGGCATGGGCGACGACGAGGCCGGCTGGGCTGCCTGCCTGAATGTGGACATCCTGGCCATGGTGCGCAGTTCGCAGGCCGCCTTGCCCTGGCTGCGTGCCTCCAGCGGCGCCGGCCGCGGCCCCAGCATCCTCAATCTGTCCTCGATCTCCGCCTATCGGCCCTCGCTGCGCGCGCCGGCCTACGCAGCGGCCAAGGCGGCGATGAACAGCTACACCATCAGCCAGGCGGCCATGCTGGCCCGCGAGGGCATCCGCGTGAACGCCATCGCGCCCGGCTCGGTCGAGTTCCCCGGCGGCCTGTGGGAGCAGCGTCGCGAGCAGGAGCCCGAGCTCTACCAGCGCACCATGCGCAGCATTCCTTTCGGCCGCCTGGGCCGGCCGGAGGAGATCGCCGAGGTCGCGCTGTTCCTCGCCTCGCCGGCGGCGCGCTGGATGACCGGCCAGGTGCTGAACGTCGACGGCGGCCAGCTGCTGGGCGCCTGAGCGTGGAGAAAGCCCTCAATCCGTGGCTCGTGGCGGCCGCCGTGGGCAGCCTGATCGCCGCCTTGCTGCACCTGGGCTGCATCGTGTTCGGCGCGCCCTGGTATCGCGCAATGGGGGCCGGCGAGGGCATGGCGCGCCTGGCCGAGGCCGGCTCCTGGCGGCCGACGCTGATCACGCTGGCGATCACTGCGGTGCTGCTGGTCTGGGCCCTGTTCGCGCTCTCGGGCGCGGGGGCAATCCAGTCGCTGCCGCTCACCCGCCTGGCCCTGCTGGCGATCAGTGCGGTGCTGCTCGCGCGCGGCCTGGGCTTTGTGTTCCTGCAGCCCTATTTCCCGGGCAATAGCAGCCTGTTCTGGGCCGTGAGTTCGGGCTTTTGCCTACTGCTCGGCGGTTTGTATGCGACCGGGCTCTACCAGCTTCACCGGCACGGCAGCCCCTGAGTTGAGAACCTGAGCGCCCGAGCGCTGAGCTCAGGCCTGCGCCTCCAGATCGCGCTTCAGCGTGTCCGGCAGCTTGAGCTGGCGGGCCAGTTCGTCCAGGTAGGCGCGTTCCATGAAGCTGGTTTCGTCGGCCACCAGCAGGCTGGCCAGATAGACCTCGGCCGCCTGTTCGGGACCTTGCGCGGCACGGGCCACCTCGGCCGGGTCCAGCGGGCGACGCAGTTCTTGCTCCAGCCAGGCTCGTTCTCCGGCGTCGCCGCCCTGGCGTTGAAGCTCGGCCTCGATCAGGCCGCGCTCGCGCTCGTCGACATGGCCGTCGGCCTTGGCCGCGGCGATCATGGCCTTGAGCATCAGCCGGCTGTGCAACTCCAGCTCGGGCGCAGTCAGTTGGGCCGGGGTCTGGGCCGGCGCGGGCCAGGGGTTGGCAGTTGCCGCGACCGGTGGGACCTGCTGGGGCTGTTGCGCCTGCTGCTGGTTGCGCTGGTGCTGTTCGTAGATCTTCCACGCCGCATAGCCCAGCGCAGCCACGCTACCGTACTTGACGGCCGAACTGCCCAGGCCGCCGAGCTTGCGGCTCTTGTTGCCGAGCAGCAGGCCCAGCGCGCCGCCGACCGCGGCGCCGGCGCCGATCTGCTCCCAGCGCACATCCTTGCTGCCCCGTGCGGCGGTCTGGCCAGCGGCTTGCATCAGGCCGTCCAGCAGTTTGTTGAAGCTCATTGCATCTCCTTGGCATTGCGGCGCGGCTCACAGGCTTCGGCACCGAGGCCCGGAGTGTGCGGCAGCGGCGTGATGGCCCTAGGGTTGGGGGATTTGCCACGGGGAAGCGGGGAGGCAAAGTTCGCGGCACCACCACCGGGAGTCGATGTGTCGCATTGGATCAAGCGGGTTGTCGCGCTGTCGGCGCTGATGTTCGGGTGCCTGTCGCAGGCCGCCACCACCCTGTCGGGCGCGGTCACCGCCGATGACAGCCTGAGGGTCTATGTCTCCAACTCGCTGGACCCGGCCAGCTTCCAACTGGTCTACGACAAGACGAGTTCCTGGGGGACGACCGGTACCTTTGCCGGCTTCAGCCTGCCCACCTCGGCGCAGCCCCTGTACTTGCTGGTCCAGGCCACGAACAACAGTGGCCCGGCGATGTTCCTGGGCGAGTTCTCGCTGAGCGGCGACGACTACTTGTTCGGCAATGGCAGCAACCTGCTGTTCAGCGACGCGCAGAACTGGCTCGTCGGTGAGCAGGACTTCGCCAATGCCGCCGCCACGCCGTTCAGCATGGGACAGAACCTGGCGGGCCTGCCGATCTGGGGGCAGCGCTCAGGGATCTCCGCTGAGGCCTTTGCGATCTGGGCCTACAACGCCGACTGGAGCAATGGCCGGGCGGGTTCGGTCTATTTCGTGACCCAGCTGATGCCGGTGCCCGAGCCCGCCAGCTGGGCGCTGTTCGCTCTCGGTGCTGCGTTGCTCTCGCGGCGGAGCCTGCGCCGCGCACGCTGAACTGGGCATGGCCGGCCGCGCGGCGCGGCCCGGCCGGCGGTCGACGGCGGCCACAATCGCCAGCCCTGCGACTGCACCCGCCTCCGATGACGCACCGCCGTGCGCTCGCCCTGATGGTCCTCGTCACACTGCTGTGGAGCAGTGCCGGCGTGGTCAGCCGCCAGCTGGAGGCGGCCCGCGGCTTCGAGGTCACGTTCTGGCGCTCGGCCTTCACGCTGTTCAGTCTGCTGGCCTGGTGGGGACTGCGCGAGGGCCGCGCCGGTCTGGCGCCGCTGTTCAGCCGCTCGCCGGTGCTCTGGGCCTCGGCACTGTGCTGGGCAACGATGTTCACCGCCTTCATGCTGGCGCTGACCCTGACCACGGTGGCCAATGTGCTGGTGGTGATGGCGCTCGGCCCCTTGTTCACCGCCTTGCTGGCCTGGCGCCTGCTGGGCCAGGCGCTGAGCTCGCGCACGCTGGCGGCGGTGGGCCTGGCCGGTGTCGGCGTGGCGCTGATGTTCGGTGCGCAAGGCCTGGCCGCCGGACTGGGGCCGTTGGTCGCGCTGGCGGTGCCGGTGGCCGCGGCCGTCAACTGGATCGTGCTGCAGCGCCATGGCGGTGGCGGCGTGTCGCTGCCCCATGCGGTGGCACTGGGTGCGGCGATCTCCGCCGCGGCGACCCTGCCCCTGGCCTGGCCGTTCCAGGCCTCGGCCGGTGACCTGGGTTGGCTGGCGCTGCTCGGGGCCACCCAACTGGCCTTGCCCTGCGTGCTGGTCGTGCACCTGATGCGCGTGCTCAGTGCAACCGAAGTGGCGCTGCTGGCCTTGCTGGAACTGGTCTTCGGCATCGCCTGGACCTGGATTTTCGCCGGCGAGGCCCTTGGTGCCGCAGCATTGGGGGGCTCGGCGCTGGTGCTGCTCGGCGTGGCGATCAACGAGCTGCGGCGCGCGCCCACGCCACCGCTGGCCTGAGCTCCCCGGAAAGACCGTTTTCGATTTATGGTTAATTAACTGAAATTTCAGTAATTATTGAAAATTCAGCGAAAGTTTGAGCCGCCTCAGGACTCACTTCGCTGTCATGCCCGCTTCCTTGCCGCCGCGCGCCACGCTCTCGCCCCTGGTGCGCAGCTTTGTCTCCCACTTCGGCGAGATGGGCAGCCGCTGGGGCATCAACCGCACCGTCGGGCAGATCTATGCGCTGATCTACGTCAGCCCGATCTATCTGAACGCTGACGACATCGCCGAGCGCCTGGAGTTCAGCCGCGGCAATGTCAGCATGGGGCTCAAGGAACTGCAGGCCTGGCGCCTGGTCCGCCTGCGCCATCTCCCCGGCGACCGCCGCGAGTATTTCGAGGTGCCGGGCGACGCCTGGGAGATCTTCCGCACCCTGGCCGAGGAGCGGCGCCGGCGCGAGATCGAGCCCACGCTGTCCATGCTGCGCGCCGCCCAGCTGGAGGAGGTGCAGACCGAGGCCGACCGCCATGCGCAGGCGCGCATGAAGGAGATGTACGAGCTGATCGAGCAGCTCTGCCGCTGGATGGACGAGATGCAGCGCCTGGACAGCGAGACCCTGGCCAAGCTGATGAAGATGGGCGCCAAGGTGCAGAAGCTGCTCGAACTGCCCGGCATCGCCAAGAACCGAAAGGCCTGAGCCATGGACACCCTGCTGCTCTCGCGCATCCAGTTCGCCGCCAACATCAGCTTCCACATCCTGTTCCCGACGATCACCATCGCCTTGGGCTGGGTGCTGCTGTTCTTCCGCTTCCGCTGGCTGAGGACGCAAAACGAGGTCTGGCTGGCCGCCTACCGTTTCTGGACCAAGGTCTTCGCGCTCTCGTTCGCGATGGGCGTGGTCAGCGGCATCGTGATGAGCTTCCAGTTCGGCACCAACTGGCCGGGCTTCATGGAGAAGGCCGGCAATGTGGCCGGCCCGCTGCTGGGCTACGAGGTGCTGACCGCCTTCTTCCTGGAGGCGAGCTTTCTGGGCGTGATGCTCTTCGGCCACGGCCGAGTGAGCGAGCGCATGCACCTGATCGCCACTTTCCTGGTCGCCTTCGGCACCACCTTGAGCGCCTTCTGGATCCTCGCGCTGAACTCCTGGATGCAGACTCCGGCGGGCGTGGAGATGGTGGGCGGCGAGCTCATCGTGACCAGCTGGCTGCAGGTGGTCTTCAACCCCAGCTTCCCCTACCGCCTGACGCACATGCTGCTGGCCTCGGGTCTCACGGTGGCCTTCCTGGTCGCCGGCGTGGCCGCCTGGCAGCTGCTGCGCGGCAAGTCGCAGGCGCACTCCGCCACGACGCTGCGTTTCGGGCTCTGGCTGGGCGCGCTGCTGATCCCGCTGCAAATCCTCGCCGGCGACCTGCACGGCCTGAACACGTTGAAGCACCAGCCGGCCAAGATTGCCGCGATGGAAGGCATCTGGCAGACCGAGCGCGGCGCGCCGCTGCTGCTGTTCGCCGTGCCCGATACGGTGAACCGCACGAATCACTTCGAGATCGGCGTTCCGCGCGCTGCCAGCCTGATCCTCACGCACGAATGGGACGGCGAGCTGCAGGGCCTGGACGCATTCGACGGCGCGCACCCGCCGGTGGCGCCGCTGTTCTATGGCTTCCGGCTGATGGTCGGCCTGGGGGTGTTGATGCTGGTCGCCAGCTGGGGCGGGCTGTGGCTGCAGCGTGGCGGCCGCGCGCTGCCGCGTTGGGCCTTGGGTCTGCTGTCGGCGATGGTCTTCAGCGGCTGGCTGGCCACGCTGGCCGGCTGGTACGTGACCGAGATCGGCCGCCAGCCCTGGATCGTCTACGGCCTGCTGCGCGTCGCCGACGTGGCGACGACAACCCCGCCGGCCCATGTTGCCGTCACGTTGGCCGGCTACCTGATCGTCTACACGGCGCTGCTGATCGCCTATGTCAGCGTCATCAAGCACATGGCCGAGAAGCCCCAGGAGATGCTCGCATGACCGCCGCCGAAACGCTGCCCGTCGTCTTTCTCGCGCTGATGGGCCTGGCCATGCTGGCCTATGTGGTGCTGGACGGCTACGACCTCGGCGTTGGCCTGCTCATGCACCGCGCCGACGCCGCCGAGCGCGACACCATGATCGCCAGCATCGGCCCCTTCTGGGACGCCAACGAAACCTGGCTGGTGCTGGGCGTCGGCGTGCTGCTGATCGCGTTCCCGAAAGCGCATGGCCTGGTGCTGGGCGCGCTCTACCTGCCGGTGGCGCTGATGCTGCTCGGCCTGGTGCTGCGCGGCGTTGCCTTCGACTTCCGCGTCAAGGCCCAGGACCGCTGGCAGCCGCTGTGGAACCGCGCCTTCATCGCAGGCAGCGCGATGGCCAGCCTGGCCCAGGGCTGGATGCTGGGCCGCTACATCACCGGCTTTGCGGAAGGCGCGCTGGCGACCAGCTTCGCCGCCGCCATTGCGTTGCTGCTGCCGGCCGCCTATGTGCTGCTGGGCGCCTGCTGGCTGGTCATGAAGACCGAGGGCGAGCTGCAGCGCAAGGCGGTGGCCTGGGCCAAGACCGCCTGGCCGCCGGTGCTGCTGGGCATGCTGCTGGTCAGCCTGGCCACGCCGGTGGTCAGCGAAACCGTGCGCGAGCGCTGGTTCCAGCTGCCGGCCTTCTTCGCGCTGCTGCCGATTCCGCTGGCCACCGGGCTCTGCCTGATCGGCGCGCGCCTGCTGCTCAACAGCCGCGCGGTACTCGGCAAGGCCTGTGCGCTGCCCTTCGTGCTGGTCATCCTGGTCTTCGTGTTCGGCGCCTTCGGCCTGGCCTACAGCCTGTTCCCCTATGTGGTGATGGACCGGCTGACGATCTGGCAGGCGGCCAGCCACCCGAACTCGCTGATCGTCATCGCCATCGGCTGCGCGATCAGCGTGCCGACCATCCTCGGCTACTCGATCTGGGCCTACCGCGTGTTTCGCGGCAAGGTCAGGCCGCTCAGTTATGCCTGACCGCTATGCCTGACCGCTATGCCTGAGTCTGGCGCCTGAGAAATTCGAGCACGACCTCGTTGACCGCGTCCGGATGCGTCACCGGGCCCATGTGTCCGGTGTCGGCGAAGCGCTCGCGGCGCAGTCGGGGCAGGGCGGTCTCCAGCAAGGCGGCCACACCCAGCGCCGACGCCCGCGAGCGCTCGCCGCTCATCAGCAGGCAGGGGCAGGGCAGGGCGGACCAGGCTTCCAGCGGCGTGGGCTCGCCGAACAAGGCCTGCCAATGGCCTTTGACCGCCGGCATGCCGGCGACCAGGGCCGGGCGCCTGGCCTCGGGCGTGCCGGCAAAGCGGCCCTCGCCCATCCAGTAGTCGACGAAGCGTTGGGTGGCGGCCTCGGTGTTGCCTGTGTCCAGCAGCGCGGTGGTCTGCGTGGCAATGGCCTCGACCTCGCGCCAACCCTCGCTCTCGGGCGCGGCGCGGTGCAGCAGCGCGAACAGCACCGGCTCGAACAGGCTGAGCGAGGCCAGGCGATCGGCATGGCGCAGCGCCGCCATCAAGGCCACCGCGCCGCCAAAGGAATGGCCGACCAGGTGGAAGCGCGGGCCGGCGCGCTCGAACACGGGTGCCAGCGCGTCGACTTCGTCGGCGAGGCGCAGCGGCCGCTCGAAGGGCCAGGGCGCCGACTTGCCGCAGCCCTGCAGATCGGGCGCCAGCACATGGAAGTCGGCCGACAGCTGATCGATCAGCAGCCGCCACTGGCCGGAACTGCTGGCGCTGGAGTGCAGCAGCACGACGGTGGGGCGGCCGGGCGTACCGGCCTCGCGGAAGAAGGGGCGCATCGACATGCCGGCGATTGTCCGGCCCCGCGCCGGCGCGGGGCTCAGGGGCCGCCGCCCAGGCGCCTGAGTTCGGCCTTGGCCTCGTCGACATCCTTGCCGTACTCGGCCAGATGGCGATTCCGCTCGTCGCTGCTCCAGCCGGACGCGGAGAAGCGGCTCAGCGGATAGCTCTGCGTGCGGTGCAGCACGCCGGCCAAGCGCGGCAGCATCACGCGGTCCGGGTAGCTGTCGGGCAGCAGCAGAAAGGCCTCGACGTCGCGCAGGCGCAGCGGCATCGCCGGCTGCAGATCGTGCAACAGGCGGCCGTGCAGTTGCAGCGGGATGCGCTGCTCGCCACTGCCCAACTCCTCGTTGAAGAGCAGCAGCGCGACCGGCTGACCGCGGGCGTCGTCGACGCGCCCGCTGACCACATAGCGGCCGGCGCGCAGCACTTCGGCCTGCAGGCTCAGCTGCAGGTGGCCGTCGACCACGGCCTCCTGCACGCCGGGGCGCCAGCGCGCCGCCTCGCCCGGGCTGTAGACGAGGTCGAAATAGATGAAGCCGGGCTGGCCGCCGTACTGCATCCAGACCTCCAGGCGCAGGCGGCCGGCGAAGTGGCCGAAGCCCTGCAGGCTGGGGGTCAACAGCGTGCTGAACCAACCGTCGCCGGCGCGCTCGTCGGCGCCCTGGCCATCGTCGAGCAGCATCAGCTGGCGTTCGGCGGTCTGCGCGGTTCGGCCCGGCTCGGTGACCTCCTTGAACACCACGCGGCTGAAGCGCAGCGGCAAGGCCTGGCCTTGTGCGTCCTGCAGGCGCAGCGCGACGCGGCTGCTTTCCGGGCCGCTGAGGAAGATGCGTTCCTGGCGGGTCAGCAGGCGCACGCCCTGCATCTCCGTGCCGCCCGGGGTGCGCAGCAGATGCTCCTCCTCGACCGGGTCGAAGGGGCGCAACTGGTCGGGGTGCTCGCCGGCCGGCCGCGAGCCCTGCGGATAGCGGGCGAAGGCCTCGTAGGCCTCCAGCGCCTGCTGGCTTTGCGCCAGGCGCAGCCTGGCCTGCGATAGCCGGTGTTCGAGCTGGGCCTGGCCTTCGGCACTCAAGGGGCCGCCGGCCGGCAGGCGCGCCGGCGCGCTGGCCGGGGCCGCGGTCGGCCCTGGCGGCGGTACGGCCGGTCCGCTCGCGGCCGCAGGCGCTTCAGCTTCCGTGGCGGCCTGCGGGCGCAGCCAGGCCAGCAGGCCAAGGCCTGCCAGCGTCAGGGCCAGCAGCGCGTGCCGTCGCCGCACTCACTGCGCCCCGGCCACCACGTCGCTGCGCATGCGCCCGACGATGCCGGCCCAGTTGCCGGCGTTGTAATGGTTGTAGGCCTCGTTGTTGTCGCGGAAGGCGACGCTGTGCTGGGTCCACTTCGCCCGGCCGCCCTCGGCGGCAGCGGTGCCCAGGGTTAGGTCGTTGCACAGCCAGTCGCTGGGGTTGCAGTAGCTGCCGCCGCCGGAGCCGCTGATCCCGCCGCTGCTGTGGTATGCGATCGCCTCGTCGTCCTGGCCCGGCAGCAGGCCGCTGTACAGCGTGCCCTTGGCGCCGGCATAGAGATGGAAGATCTTGCCGCGTGTCAGGTTGTGGTCGTACATCGCGCGGGCGGTGCTGGTCTTCAGGTCGGACACCAGCGGTTCGGACAGTGCCCAGTCGCCGCTATTGGCCAGTTCGGAGCCACCGCCGGCGCCGCCGGCCACATAGACCCATTTGATGTTCCAGCCGGTCTGCGTGCCGGCGCCGCTGTTGGTGCACTGGCCGCCGGCGTTCGGCGTCGGCGTCTTGATCGAGCGGCTGCTGGTGCCGAACATCGCCAACGCGTAGCCGATCTGCAGATTGCCGGCCGAGTGCGCGGCCACATAGCACCAGTTCGGCCCGGTGCAGTAGCAGTCGAGCGCGTCGCGGACGCGGCCGTTCTGACTGCTGATGCTGCTGTAGCCATCCCAGTTGACCGATTTCTTGTTCACGCCCGCCGCGGTGCCGGCCGGTCCCCAGTAGCGGAAATCCGCGTGGTTGCCCGGCGTTGCGTTGTTGCTGCGGCCATTGATCCACAGCGTGTAGTTGGTGGCCTGGGTCAGGCCCAGTGCGCCCAGCAGCGCTGCCAGGCCCAGCAGGGCCTTGGTCTTGTTTTGCATCGGGTCGTCTCCGTGAGCTGCGTCGCCTGGACGGCCCGAAGCGTCGCTGCGCTGGCGACGCTTCGGGGCCAGCGACCGGGCGGCCGCGATGATGGGTCGCGACCCGAGGCGCGGCCATCCGCGACTACCCGCGGTCGTGGCGGGACGGACTCAGGTGGTGCCAGGTCGCAGGCGGTCGCGCAGCGCCGGCTGCCGCGCCAGGTAGCGCAGCAGGCCGCGGGCGATCGCGTCGACCAGCTCGCGGCGGTAGGCCGGATCGCGCAGCTTCTTCTCCTCCTCGGGGTTGGAGATGAAGGCGGTCTCGACCAGGATGGACGGGATGTCTGGGGCCTTCAGCACCGCGAAGCCGGCCTGTTCGACGCGTGGCTTGTGCAGGCGCCCGACCTTGCCAAGCTGGCCCAGCACCTCGGTGCCGAGCTGCAGGCTGTCCTTGATCTGCGCCGTGGTGCTCATGTCGAGCAGGGTGCGCAGCACCGTGCTGTCCTTGACCGCCACGGTGTTCAGGCCGCCGACCGCATCGGCGGCGTTTTCCTTCTGCGCCATCCAGCGCGCGGCGGCGCTGGTCGCCGCGCCATCGGACAGCGCGAACACCGAGGCGCCACGGGCCTGCGGACGCAGGAAGGCGTCCGCATGGATGGAGACGAAGAGGTCGGCACCGACGCGGCGCGCCTTGCGCACGCGCTCGCCCAGCGGCACGAAGTAGTCGCCGTCGCGGGTCATCAGCACGCGCAGCCCAGGTTCGCGCTCCAGGCGCTCGCGCAGGCCGCGGGCGACGGCCAGCACGACGTCCTTCTCGCGCAGGCCGCTGGGGCCGATGGCGCCCGGGTCCTCGCCGCCATGGCCGGCATCGAGCGCGACGACGATCAGGCGGTCGACCTTGGCCGGGCGGGCCGGGGTCCTGGGCGGCGTCTTGTCGGCCGCCTTGCCCGGGGTCTCGGCCTGCGCGACCGCCGGCGGCGCCCGGCTGTCCGCCGGCGCTGCCGAGGCCTGCGCCTCGCGCTCGCGGATCAGCGCGAGCAGCGGGTCGTCGTCCGCCGGGGCCTTGGGGTAGAGGTCCAGCACCAGGCGGTGCTGGTAGGCGGCGACCGGCGCCAGCGTGAACACCTGTGGCGCGATCGGCCGCTTCAGGTCGAAGACGATGCGCACCACGCGGGGCTGGAACTGGCCGACGCGCACGCCGGCGATGTTCGGATCCTCGGGCAGGGTCTTGCTGACCAGCTCGCGCAGCCGTGCCGACAGCTCCAGGCCGTCGATGTCCACGACCAGGCGCTCGGGCGCCTCGGCGGTCACGAAGTGGCGCACCTGCAGCGCCTTGTCCGACTCCAGCGTGACGCGGGTGTAGGCCTCGGCCGGCCACACGCGCACCGCGACGAGCTGCGGGTCCTCGGGGCGGGCCAGCGCGCCGCTCAGCGGCAGCGACCAGCTCAGGCCGCCGATCTTCAGCAGCAGCAGTCGACGGCTCTTCCTCATCCTTGCAGGGCCTCCAGCAGTTCCCGGCCCGCGGCGCCTTGCGCACGAACCTCGACGCGACGGCCCTCGTCGGCCTCCGCGCTCAGGTGCAATTGCAGATCGGCCAGCGGCAGCAGGCCGGCGGCATGGCCAGGCCATTCGCAGAGCTTGAGCCCGGGGCCGGCGAGCAGCTCGCGAAAGCCGGCGTCTTCCCACTCGCGCGGGTCGCCGAAGCGGTAGAAATCGAAATGGTGGGCGCTGAAGCCGCCGGGCAACTCGTAGCTCTCCAGCACCGCATAGCTCGGGCTCTTGATGCGGCCCTGCACGCCCAGCGCCCGCAGCAAGTGGCGCGTGAAGGTGGTCTTGCCGGCGCCCAAGGTTCCGTCGAGCAGGATCAGCGCATCGCGCAGCGCGGGGGCGGCGGCCAGGCGCCGCGCGGCGGCGGCGGTGTCGGCCTCGGTGGGCCAGCTCAGCAGGGCAGGTAGGGTTCCTAGAATTTCGACCATGTCGTCACAGATTCCTGCAGGCTCGGAGCAAGCCGCTGCGCTGGTCGGCCGTCTGCAGGACTGGGGGCGGCAGCTGGGATTCTCACAAATCGCGATCGCCCCCATCGATCTGCGCGATGCGGAGCCCGGTTTGCAGGCCTGGCTGGAGGCCGGATTCCACGGCAGCATGGACTACATGGCCCGCCATGGCCTGAAGCGTGCGCGCCCGGCCGAGCTGGTGCCGGGCACGGCCAGCGTGGTTAGCGCGCGCATGGACTACCTGCCGCGCGGCGCGCCCGAGGGCTGGCAGGGCATCGAGTGGGCGGGCTTGGGCAACGCGGCGCAGGCGCAGGTCTCGGTCTATGCCCGCGGTCGGGATTACCACAAGGTGCTGAGGAACCGCCTGCAGCAGCTCGCCGATCGTCTGGCGGCCGAGATCGGTCCGTTCGGCCATCGCTGCTTCACCGATTCGGCGCCGGTGCTGGAGGTCGAGCTGGCGACGCGCGCCGGCCTGGGCTGGCGCGGCAAGCACACGCTGCTGCTCAGCCGCGAGGCCGGTTCGATGTTCTTCCTCGGCGAGATCTATGTGGACCTGGTGCTGCCGCTGAGCGAGCCGGTCAGCGGGCATTGCGGGCAGTGCACGGCCTGTCTCGACGCCTGCCCGACGGCGGCCATCGTCGCGCCCTATCGCGTCGACGCGCGGCGCTGCATCAGCTACCTGACGATCGAGCACGAGGGCGAGATCCCGCTGGAACTGCGGCCGCTGATGGGCAACCGCATCTACGGCTGCGACGACTGCCAGCTCGCCTGCCCCTGGAACAAGTTCGCCGCGCGCAGCAGCCTGCCCGACTTCGACCCTCGCGACGGCCTGCAGGCCACCGAACTGCTGGTGCTCTGGGCCTGGGACGAGGCGGAGTTCCTGCGCCGCACCGAAGGTTCGGCGATCCGCCGCATCGGCCACCCGCGCTGGCGGCGCAATCTCGCCGTGGCGCTGGGCAATGCGCTGCGCGCCGATCCTGAAGCCGGCGCGATCGCCGACGCGTTGCGCCTGGCCCTGCCGCAGGCCGACGCGCTGCTGGCCGAGCACATCGGCTGGGCGCTGGCCCAGCAGGCGCTCAGGTCGGCCTGAGCTGGTCGGCGCAGCCCCGGCCGCGCCAGCGGCGCTCCAGTGCGGCGATGGAGATCGCGTACATCGCCAGCACGATCAGCGGCACCCAGACCATGCCCTGCTCCGGCGCGATCAGCCAGGCGGCAAGGATCAGCAGCGTGCGCGCGATGGCGTGGAAGGCGGCCACCCAGTGGCCCATCAGCCAGGCGCAGGGCAGCCACATGAAGCCGGTCAGCATGCCGACGGTGAACACCACGCTGCCGGGATCGCGCAGCGCCACCGGGATGGCGATCGCATAGGCCAGCAGGGCCTGGCCGACGCAGAGCATGAACAGCCCGTCGAAGCGATTCTTCGGCCGGGTCCTGTCCATGAAGCGCTCGCCGGTCAGCTGCGACAGCCCCATGCCGAGGTAGACGATGCAGCCGGTCAGCACGAAGACGGCCAGCAGGTGCCAGCTGGGTGCCAGCAACTGACCGGCGGCCAGTACACCCAGCCAGGCGATGGCGCCGGCCAGCGGCATGGCGAGGAAGCGACGTTGGCGGAAGGCGGCGAGTTGGGTGTCCAGGTTCATCGCGGGATCCTTTCGAAGTAAGGCTGCAGTCTTCAGCAGCCGCCCGCATGCGCCTAGTGCCGTGCGACCGATCGACAGCCGGCGGCTTGGATCGACAGCGGGGAATCACGCGCCACGCGCCGTGGCGGAGCCTCTAGGATCCTGGCTCCCGCCATCAGGAGACGACATGGACCGCCGACAACTGCTGATCACCGGCACTGCTGCCGGACTGAGCCCGTTCGCCAGCCTTGCGCAGGCCTACCCCAACAAGCCGGTCCGGCTGATCGTGCCCTTCGCGCCCGGCGGCACCACGGACATCATTGCCCGCGTGCTGAGCGAGCGCATCAATCCGGTGCTCGGGCAGACCCTGGTGGTCGACAACCGCGCCGGCGGCGGCGGCGTGCTCGGCGCGACCGAGATCGCCCGCGCCGCGCCCGACGGCTACACGATCGGCATGGCCACGGTCAGCACGACGGCGGCCAATCCGGCGATCAACCCGCGCATCGCCTTCGATCCGGTCAAGGACTTCACGGCCATCATCAACATCGCCGCGACGCCGAACGTGATCGTCGTGCACCCCAGCTTCCCGGCGCGCGACTTCGCCGGTTTCATGGCCGAGCTCAAGCGCCGCCCCGGCCACTACAACTACGCCAGCTCGGGCACCGGCGGCATCGGCCATCTGCAGACCGAGCTGTTCAAGAGCCTGACCGGCAGCTTCATCGTGCACATCCCCTACCGCGGTGCCGGCCCGGCGCTGCAGGACACGGTGGGCGGCCAGGTGCCGATCATGTTCGACAACCTGCCGTCGGCACTGCCCTTCATCAAGGACGGCCGCTTGATCCCCATCGTCGTCGCGGCGCCGCAGCGTCTGGCCGTGCTGCCCAATGTGCCGACCTTCGCCGAACTCGGTCTGGGACCGGTCAACCGCATGGCCTATTACGGCTTCCACGGCCCGAAGAACATGCCGGCCGACGTGGTGCAGCGCCTGCACGCAGCGGCCAAGCGCACCGCCGAGCTGCCCGAGGTGAAAAAGCGCATCGAGGACACCGGCTCGCAGCTGGTGCTGAACAGCCCGGCCGAGTTCGCCGCGCAGATCGCCGCCGAGTTCGAGGTCTACAAGCAGGTCGTCGTCAAGCAGAAGCTGAAGCTTGATTGAGCAGAGCGTCCAGGGCATCGAGCGCTTCATCCGGGCGCTCTGGCTGGAGGAGGGGCTGAGCGTCAACACCCGCGAGGCCTATGCCCGCGACTTGCGCGGCCTGGCGGAATTCCTCGCCACGCAGGGCAGGGCGCTTGATGCGGCGCAGGAGAGCGATCTGCTCGCCTACGCCGCAGCCCGCCACGCGGCAAGCCGGGCGAGCAGCGCGAACCGCCGGCTGTCGAGCTTCAAGCGCTATTTCCGCTGGGCGCTGCGCGAGGGCCGCATCGCCCAGGATCCGACGCTGCGCCTGAGCGCCGCCAAGCAGGCGCAGCGCCTGCCCAAGACCCTGGGCGAGGCGCAGGTCGACGCGCTGCTTGCCGCGCCCGCGGCGGATGCTGCCGCCGGTTTGCGCGACCGCGCGATGCTGGAGCTGCTGTACGCAACCGGCCTGCGCGTCTCCGAACTGGTCAACCTGCCCTCGGTCGGCCTGAACCTGCGCGACGGCCTGGTGCGTGTGCGCGGCAAGGGCGACAAGGAGCGTCTGGTGCCGATCGGCGAGCCGGCGCGCGCGGCGCTGCAGCGCTACCTCGACGGGCCGCGCGCCGAGCTGCTGGCCGGCGTGCGCAGCGAGTTCCTGTTCGTCACCGTGCGCGGCCAGGCCATGCGCCGCGAGGTGTTCTGGCGCCTGATCAAGCGCTATGCGGTGTTGGCCGGCGTGAACAGCCCCTTGAGCCCGCACACGCTGCGCCATGCCTTTGCCACGCATCTGCTGAACCATGGCGCCGACCTGCGCAGCGTGCAACTGCTGCTCGGCCATGCGGACCTGAGCACGACGCAGATCTACACCCATGTCGCGCGTGAGCGATTGCGCAGTCTCGTGCAGGCCCATCACCCACGTGCCTGAGCGCGGCGCGTACACTGCCGACCGTCGCCACCAGCGACACCGCCGATTTACCAACTACTTGCGGGCGGTCAACAAGTACGGCTAAAGCGTTGCGGCTCCGAGCGCCCCGGACCGGCAATGCCGGTACCCCAGGGCCTCGGAGTTTTTGCATCCATGCACGCGCTTGCTTCCTTTGACCGCTGGCTGACGGTCCGCACCGTTTCCGCGCTGCCCGATCCCGACCGCCGGCTGCGCGCCCATCATGGCGCCAGCGAGGCCGACTGGCTGGGCCTGCTCGCCGACGACAACCAGTCCCGCGGCAGTGGCTTTTGCTGGCGCCTGGCGCTGTGGCGCCGTGGTGGCCAGCCGGAGTGGCTGGGTCCGCCGCTGCGCGCCCGTGCCGGCCAGAGCGCCGCCAGCCTGCGCCGCGAGGCCCTGAACCGCGCGCTGCTGGCGCTCAGCCGCCGCTGACGCCGCTGACGGGAAGGCCGGCCGGCGCCTTCAGCTCCTCCAGGCTGACCATCGAGCGCACGTCGGCCACGCCTTCGATCTGCATCAGGCGATCGGTCAGCAGGCTGCCGAGTTGCTTGAGGTCGCGCGCCACCAGCTTGAGCAGGTAGTCGGCGTCGCCGCTCATCATGTGCAGCTCCAGCACCTCGGGCATGGCGCGCAGCAGCTGCTCGATCTCGCGCACGCGGCCGAAGGCCGAGCTCTCGATGCTCAGGGAGACGAATGCGGTGACCGCCAGGCCCAGCGTCTCCGGATTGACCAGGGCGCGATAGCCCCGCACCACGCCACGCTCTTCCAGCGCCCGCACACGGCGGAAGCACTGCGGCGCGCTGAGCTGCACGGCGGCTGCCAGGTCGACATTCGAGATTCGTCCATCCTGCTGCAGGACTTCAAGAATCTTGCAGTCGACCGCGTCAAGCTTGGTGTTTTCCATGCGCTGCAGTATGCACGCGCATGTTTGTTGCGTTGGGGGCCCGGACCTGGGATCTATACGGGTTGGCGCGCCAACCAGGCGTCGCGCGTGATGCGGTGCACGGCGCAATCACTTTCGTACCAGCGTTCGACGCCACGGTAGCGCATGCCCAGGCGGTCCATGATCTTCGCGGAGTCGGCGTTGTCGGGGTCGCGCACGGCGAGCAGCTCGGTGGCCTGCAAGGTCTCGAAGGCGAAGGCCGCCATGCGCTCGGCCGCCTCCTGCGCGAGGCCCTGGCGCCAGAAGTCCGGGTGCAGCCGCCAGCCGATCTCCAGCGGCTGGTGGCGGTCGCGGTCAAGGTGCTGGATGCAGCCGGCACCGGCCACCCGCCCGGTCTGCAGGTGCATGAAGGCCCACCAGGAATAGCCCCACTCGGCCCAGCGCGCCTGCACGCGGGCGATGCCGGCGCGTGTGTCCTCTGCGCTGTCCGGCCGGCCGCTGATGTAGCGCATCACCTCGGGCCGGCGGTTCATGTCGTAGAGGCCGTCGAAATGCCGGTCGTCGAACGGCTCCAGGCGCAGGCGGCGGGTGTGCAGGATGCTCATGGGCTCAAGGCTAACCCGGGTGCTGCGCGCCTGTCGGCTTGGTAGCGTGAGCGCATGGACCACAACTTTCTCTCCGCGCTGATCCTGCTGCTGATCGTGCTGGACCCCCTGGGCAGCCTGCCGATCTTCATCCCGATCTTGCGCGACGTGCCCAAGGAGCGCCGCGCCCGCGTGGCGCTGCGCGAGGTCAGCATCGCCTTCCTGGTGCTGCTCGCCTTCATGTTCTTCGGCGAGACCTTTCTGCGCGTGATGCACCTGAGCGAGCGCAGCCTGGAGGTGGCCGGCGGGGTGATCCTGCTGATGGTGGCGATCCGCATGATCTTTGCCAGCCATGGCGAGTCGGTCTACGGCACGGCGCCGGGGCGTGAGCCCTTCATCTTTCCGCTGGCCATCCCGCTGCTGGCCGGCCCCTCGGCGATGGCCACGGTGCTGCTGCTGGCTTCGCGCCAGCCGGATCGCCTCTGGGATTGGATTGGCGCGCTGGCCGTGGCGATGTGGATCTGCGGCCTGTTCCTGCTCGGTGCCGAGCGCATCCGCAAGCTGGTCGGTGACTCCGTGGTCAGCGCGCTGGAGAAGCTGATGGGCCTGGTGCTGACCGCGATCGCGATCGAGATGATCCTGGCGGGCCTCAAGCGCTACTTCGTGGGTGGTTTGTAATGTGGAACGGCGCGCTCGAAATCTCACAATGAGAAATTAGTTTTCCGCATTACGGTATTTGCTGGGTCTGTCGTTGGATTTCATTTCTCTTCATGAAATAGAGACATTCATGATGTGGGATGACCTTGATAAGTTTTTGATTTGTAAGGTAAAAATTTTCTAGATCGATCGCTCCAATCCGCTGGTGGGAAAGAACGGCCTTGCCTAGGCTTGCAGCCATTCCAACCGTTTCTTTTCACCCTCCGGAGATTGAGCATCATGAGCAAGCTGACTCGCGAACAACAGGCCGCTGCCTTGGAGAAGGACTGGGCCGAGAACCCCCGCTGGGCCGGCATCACCCGCGGCTACAGCGCCGCCGACGTGGTGCGTCTGCGCGGCAGCCTGCAGCCCGAGCACACCCTGGCCAAGCGCGGCGCCGAGAAGCTCTGGGGCCTGGTGAACAGCGAGCCTTTCGTGAACGCGCTGGGCGCCCTGACCGGCAACCAGGCCATGCAGCAGGTCAAGGCTGGCCTGAAGGCGATCTATCTGAGCGGCTGGCAAGTGGCTGGCGACGCCAATAGCAATGGCGAGATGTACCCCGACCAGTCCCTGTACTCGGTGGACTCGGTGCCCAAGGTCGTCAAGAAGATCAACGCCACCTTCGCGCGCGCCGACCAGATCCAGTGGGCCGAGGGCAAGGAAAGCACTGACCCCAACTTCGTCGACTACTTCGCGCCCATCGTGGCCGATGCCGAGGCCGGCTTCGGCGGCGTGCTCAATGCCTTCGAGTTGATGAAGGCCATGATCGAAGCCGGTGCCGCCGGCGTGCACTTCGAAGACCAGTTGGCCAGCGCGAAGAAGTGCGGCCACATGGGCGGCAAGGTGCTGGTGCCGACCCGTGAAGCCGTGGCAAAACTGGTGGCCGCCCGCCTGGCCGCCGATGTGATGGGCACACCAACCCTCTTGGTGGCGCGCACCGACGCCGAGGCTGGCGATCTGGTGACCAGCGACATCGACGACAACGACAAGCCCTTCTGCACCGGCGAGCGCACCGTCGAAGGCTTCTACCGCACGCGCAACGGCCTCGACCAGGCGATCAGCCGCGGCCTGGCTTACGCCCCGTATGCCGACTTGATCTGGTGCGAGACCGGCAAGCCCGATCTGGCCTTCGCCAAGGCCTTTGCCGACGCGATCCACGCCAAGTTCCCCGGCAAGCTCCTGGCCTACAACTGCTCGCCCAGCTTCAACTGGAAGAAGAACCTGGACGACGCGACGATCGCCAAGTTCCAGCGCGAGCTGGGCGCGATGGGCTACAAATTCCAGTTCATCACCCTGGCCGGCTTCCACAGCCTGAACTACTCGATGTTCAACCTAGCCTACGGCTACGCCCGCAACCAGATGAGCGCTTTCGTCGAGTTGCAGGAAGCCGAGTTCGCTGCGGCCGAGAAGGGCTTCACCGCGGTGAAGCACCAGCGTGAGGTGGGCACCGGCTACTTCGATGCCATCACCACGACGATCGAAGCGAACGCCTCCACTGCTGCACTGAAGGGTTCGACCGAAGACGAGCAGTTCATGGATGGAACCCACCACTGAGTGAGCAGCGAGGCCAGGGCCAGCGGCCCTGGCGCGCGAAAGGCAAGGGCAGTCCGCTGGACTGCCCTTTTTTTCTTGATGCCCTCAACCGTCCAGCGCATCCAGCGGCGAGCGCACCGCGCCGCCGCCAAGCTTGAGCACGTGGGTGTAGATCATCGTCGTCGCCACATCGCTATGGCCGAGCAGGGCCTGCACGGTGCGGATGTCTGAGCCCGAGGCCAGCAGGTGGGTGGCGAAGCAATGCCGCAAGGTATGCGGTGTCGCCGACTTGCTCAGCCCGGCCTGGCGGACCGCCCGCTTGAAGGCGCGCTGAAAAGTTTGGTCATACAGGTGGTGGCGGCGCACCACGCCCGAACGCGGGTCGGTCGAGTGGTGATCCTGCGGGAAGACCCAGAACCAGGCCCAGGTGTTGCCCGCCTGCGGGTACTTGCGCTCCAGCGCGTGCGGCATCTCCACGCCGGCATGCTGTTCGCGGGCGTCCAGCAGCCAGAGGCGGTGGGCTTGCGTGAGTTGCTCGCGCAGCGGCTGGATCAAGCTTTCCGGCAGCATCACCACCCGGTCCTTGCCGCCTTTTCCAGCGCGCACGATGACGGCGCGCATGCCGAAGTCCAGATCCTTGACGCGCAGTTGCAAGACCTCGCTGATGCGCAGGCCGGTGCCGTACAGCAGGCGTGCCAGCAACAGGTGCTCGCCGCTCATGTTCGCGAGCACCTGTCTGACCTCATCACGGGTCAGCACAACCGGCAGCCGGCGCCTCACCGGCGGGCGGCCGATCTCATTCAGCCAGGGCAGTTGGACCTGCAGCACCTTGCTGTACAGGAAGAGCAGGGCCGACAGCGCCTGGTTGTGCGTGGACGGCGACACGCCGCGGTGCGCGGCCAGATGCTGCAGAAAGGCCTCCACCTCGGGGGCGCCCATCTCGGCGGGGTGGCGTCGATCGTGGAAGCGGATGAAAGCCTTGCACCAGTGCAGATACACCTCCTCGGTGCGCATGCTGTAGTGCAGGCCGCGGATGCGCTCCCGGAGTCGATCCAGCAGCCGGGCCGACTGCAAGGGCGGCAAGTCCTCAGGCGGCATGGCACCGGAGCGCTGGCTGGACCTTGGGGTGAGCAGGGAGAGCGCGACGCCGTTGACTGCAGGCATGATGGCTCCTTGACGACGGCTGGCCGGGCGCTCGCCCGATCTGTAACAGCGTGCCGCATTAGGCGGCAGTGTCGTACTGGATAAAAACACAGTCAACAGCGGGAGAATTGGTGTTGCGACAAGCACTTGGGCCGACGGCCAGTACCGTTTTTGTGCAGCAGTGCGCTGCATTAGGCAGCAGCGGCTGTCTCCCTACATTAGTCGGCCCTGAATAATCCGTTTTTCGCGCGGCTTTCATAGGAGCGGGACTGTCCTGAGCGGGCCAATGCGGATGGCGCGGGTTGCAAGAAATCAATCCAATGCCGAT
>VFQP010000262.1_pt1 | contig 125356 bp, 118 predicted proteins | sample 3512351 | NCBI WGS metagenome assembly VFQP01 (sample SAMN10412372, study PRJNA504923) | tailings metagenome | isolation source: Relicate 1 Philex TSF1 revegetated site | place: Philippines: Tuba, Benguet | collected 2017-08-29
GGGCGTCATGAACAACGGCATGTCGATCATGGGCGTCAACATCGACTGGCAGCAGGTCATCAAGGGCCTCGTGCTGCTCGGCGCCGTCGTGTTCGACGTCTACAACAAGAACAAGGTCTGACCGCGATGTTGCTCTCGCAGATCGGCAATTCCGACGGGTCGATCACCGTCGTCGCGCGGGAAGGCAAGGAGGCCTACGCGGTGCGCGGCGCGGCAAGCGTCTACGACCTCGTGCTGGCCTGCATCCGCTCCGGCCGGGGCAGCCTGGCGGCCCATGTCTCGTCCCTCGGCCTCGGGCCGGCGCTCGACCTGGAGCAGGCCTATGACGAGGGGCGCCTGCTGTCGCCCATCACCCATGCCGACCCGTCGCATGTGCATGTCACCGGCACCGGGCTGACGCATCTCGGCTCGGCGGCGACGCGCGACGCGATGCACCAGAAGGCGGCGGCTGCGACCGAGGAGAAGCTGACGGATTCGATGCGCATGTTCCGCATGGGGCTGGAGGGCGGCAAGCCATCCAACGGCGCGCCGGGCGTGCAGCCGGAATGGTTCTACAAGGGCAACGGCTACACGCTGGCCGCGCCCGGCGGCGACCTGAAGTCGCCGGCCTTCGCGGACGACGCCGGCGAGGAGCCGGAGATCGCCGGCATCTATGTGATCGGCGACGACGGCACGCCGTTCCGCGTCGGTTTCGCGCTCTCCAACGAGTTCTCCGATCACGTCATGGAGCGGCAGAACTACCTTTATCTGGCCCATTCCAAGCTGCGGCCCGCTTCTTTCGGGCCGGAGATCCGCATCGGCGCGCTGCCAGCCGACGTGCGCGGCACGTCGCGCATCCGCCGGGGCGGGACGACGGTCTTCGAGAAACCGTTCCTTTCGGGTGAGGCGAACATGTCCCATTCGATCGCCAACCTGGAGCACCACCACTTCAAGTACGGGCTGTTCCGCCGACCCGGCGACATCCACGTCCACATGTTCGGCACCGCGACGCTGTCGTTCGCAGACGGTGTGCGCACCGAACCCGGCGACCTGTTCGAGATCGAGGCGGCCGATTTCGGCATGCCGCTCCGCAACCGCCTCGCGATGGACGCCGGCGCGCGCGACCGGCGGGTCGACGTGCGCGCACTCTGACGGCATGGAATCCCGATGACCTTCCGCAAGGCCGACTGGCCCCGCAAGCTCCGGTCGCACGAGTGGTATGGCGGATCGTCGCGTGACCATATCTATCACCGCTCGTGGATGAAGAATCAGGGCCTGCCCGCCGACCTGTTCGACGGCCGGCCAGTGATCGGCATCTGCAACACCTGGTCGGAACTGACCCCCTGCAACGCGCACCTGCGCGATCTCGCCGAGCGTGTGAAGCACGGCATCTACGAGGCGGGCGGCCTGCCGGTCGAATTCCCTGTCTTCTCGACCGGCGAAAGCTCGCTTCGACCGACCGCCATGATGTACCGCAACCTGGCCGCGATGGACGTCGAGGAAGCGCTGCGCGCCAACCCGCTCGACGGCGTCGTCCTGCTGGTGGGCTGCGACAAGACCACGCCGGCGCTCCTGATGGGCGCGGCGAGCGTCGACATCCCGGCCATAGCGGTGTCCGGCGGTCCCATGCTGAATGGCTGGTTCCGCGGCAACCGCGTCGGCTCGGGCACGGCGCTCTGGCAGATGTCCGAGGACATCAAGGCCGGGAAGATGAGCCGCGAGGATTTCCTCGATGCGGAGCAGGCCATGTCGCGCAGCCCCGGTTCCTGCAACACGATGGGCACGGCCTCCACCATGGCGTCGATGGCCGAGGCGCTCGGCATGGCCCTGTCGGGCAACGCGGCGATCCCTGCCGTCGATTCGCGACGGCGCGTGATGGCGCACCTGACCGGCCGGCGCATCGTGCAGATGGTCAAGGACGACCTGAAGCCGTCCGACATCCTGACTCGCGAGGCCTTCGAGAACGCGATCCGCGTCAACGGCGCGATCGGGGGCTCGACCAACGCGGTGATCCACCTGCTGGCGATTGCCGGCCGGGCCGGCATCGAACTGACGCTGGACGACTGGGACCGACTCGGCCGCGACGTGCCGACCATCGTCAACCTGATGCCATCGGGCAAATACCTGATGGAGGAATTCTTCTACGCTGGCGGCCTGCCGGTCGTGATCAAGCGGCTGGGGGAGGCGGGCCTCTTGAACCGGGACGCGCTGACCGTCTCCGGCGAGACGATCTGGGATGAGGTCAGGGATGCGGTCAACTGGAACGAGGACGTCATCCTGCCGGCCGACAAGCCACTGACGAAGCACGGCGGCGTTGCGGTGCTGAAAGGCAACCTCGCGCCCAGGGGAGCCGTGCTGAAGCCTTCGGCGGCAAGCCCGCACCTTCTCCGGCACCGGGGCCGCGCCGTCGTCTTCGAGGATATCGACGACTACAAGCGGAAGATCGCGGACGAGGCGCTCGATATCGACGAGACCTGCGTCATGGTGATGAAGAACTGCGGCCCGCGCGGCTATCCGGGCATGGCGGAGGTCGGCAATATGGGATTGCCGCCAAAGGTGCTGCGCAAGGGTATCACCGACATGGTGCGCATCTCCGACGCGCGCATGTCAGGCACCGCCTATGGCACCGTCCTGCTCCATGTCTCGCCGGAGGCGGCCGTCGGCGGACCGCTCGCCGTGGTCCGCGACGGCGACATGATCGAGGTCGACGTGGAGGCGCGCCGGCTGCATCTCGATGTGTCGGACGAAGAGATCGCGTCGCGGCTGGCTGGCTGGTCGCCGCCGGTCGCGGTCCCGGACAGCGGTTACGCCAGGCTTTTCATGACGCATGTGCAGGGCGCCGACACCGGCGCCGACTTCGACTTCCTGAAGGGCGGCCGGGGCAAGGCAGTACCACGCGACAGCCACTGAAGGGCCGATCCAGGCCCTTGCAGTTGCTGCGCGTGCGCGGCCGACTCATTTCTCGGCCGCGAACTGACGTTAGGCGTTCACGAACAACAGGCCCGGCCAGTGCGGGGCGAGTATTCGGAGACGCGGGTCCGTCAGAAAGCGAACCCGAACCTTGCGTTCAGGCCCCATGCGTTGAGCGTGGCGCCGATTCCATCATAGAAGACCGCCAGCGACGCGGAAGCGTTCTGGGTCATGTCGAAGGTTGCCCCGCCTTCAACCCTTCCACGGAACTTGTTCGTGGTGACCGGGATGCCGGCGACGGTCATCGAGCCGTCCTTTGAAAAGTCCCAGATGCCCTTCAGCCCGCCATTCAGGACGACCTTCGACTCTTCGCCCGTCGCAATGGTGTACTCGACCTCCGGCCCAAAGATCGTGCGCCCGAGGTGGATGTTCTGCGACGGGATGACGTTGCCGAGGCTGTCGGTGTAGCCGTGCTGCTTTTCGTGGAAGTATAGCACCTCGACATTCGGCTTGAAGCGCCAGTTCTCGACGCGCCACATGCCGGTCAGCTTTGCCGAGTAGAGCCCGCGGGTCGTCTGGAAGCTGTCGGTGTATGTATTGAAGGGGCTGACGCGGTTGTTCGAAGTGCCCCACGTCGCACGTGCGTCGAAGAACAGGTAGGGCAGGACCTTGGCGCTGACATAGGGCCCGGCCATCCAGCCTGTGCCGCTGGTCGAGTTGTTGAGAACCGTCGAACGCTCGTCCATCAGGTCGAGCTGGACCAGTCCACCGACGATCACCGCCGGATGCACGAGATAGTCGGCGCCCAGGAAGATCACGCCGGACGTGCCTTTTTGCGCGCCGCCTCCCCGGTTGTCGTCGTAGAAGGTAACGCGGCCTTCCGACCAGACGTTGAAGCGCGGCATGGCCGCCGCCATCGAAGCCCGCCCTTCCTTGTCCAGGTCGGGGCCGAACGCCGTCATCATGCGATGCAGGCTCGTGCTGTAGTAGACCGTGCCGGAACTGCCGCGAACACCGCCACTGAAGGACATCGCTCCCGCGATCCTGCGGTTGGCCAGGTCGCCTGCGGCCTGGTCGATCGTCTCTTCCTCCTGACGGCGGACAGGCGACGCACCCGCGGCCGCCTGCCTGTCGTCGGTTGCCTGCTGATCGACGGTCGGCGCCTGCTCCATGGCAAAGGCCATGGGTTCGTCGCCCTCGTCGCTGTCGTCGTCGAAGAGCGATCCGCCGAAGCGGTCATGGAAATGCGTCGTGCTGGGACCGGCCGACGTGATCAGGTCGGCGCGGCGGTTCATGTAGTTGCGGATCGTTTCCTGGGTGACCGCAACGACGTCTACGACGGGACCAGTTGCCGGCGGCGGGGGCGGAGCAGACACCTGCTCGTACTGGACCTCGACGTTGAAATTGCACATATCCGGAGCTGACGTATTCGTCACGACGACCACCACGGTCTGACCGGCGGTCATGTCGATGCTCATCGTGCTGTCGACCGATGAACCGATGTCGCCAAGGAAGTTTGCCGACTGGTTGTTGGGGTCGTAGCTGCCGTCATAGATCGACATATGCGCATTCGTCCCGCAGGTACCCGTAACGAAATAGAACTCCACGCAACGGTCGGGACCGGTGTTCGTGTACGCCGCGCTTTCGTAGTTGAAGGTGGAGCCGGCACTGAAGATGCCTGGGTAGACTTTCGGATCGTCGGCGCAACTGGTGGGAGGATTGCCGTCTCTGAAAATGCGTCCCGTCTGCGTATTCACGCCAGTGAAAGGCCCGCTCAGCAGGGCGAACGCCGCCCAGGCCGACTGCACGGAGATCAGGTTGTATCCCGCAAGGGCCAGGAGCCCGACGACGGCGCGCAATGAATTCTTCAACTCAGCCACCCCCAGCCGAAATCCAATATTTACAATGGGTTAACCCGGGTTCGCCTGATGTCAACGTGCCCGGCATGTTTACGCCCGCTTGCACCCAGAAAATGTCGATGGTGTTGCTTTGGGGTGACTCTCGCGCCTCGCGGCCGAGACTCGGCGTCCCGCGCCATGCAGGTCCGATTGTCCGTCACAAAGCCGCCCGGTTCCTGCCATAATCGGTTAACAGGGTCGAAATCAATTTGGGCGAACAAGGACTGTCCGGCAGACAGTGGCCGGAACAGGCTGGTGACAGGGTCGGCGCTCGAAATGAATCCGATCGTCGGGGGACGGTAAGTAGATGATTTCTTCGCCCGGGCGACGCCCGTTTCGCGCACTTGCGCTGCTGGTTGCCGGTGTCTCCGCGCTGGCCGTCGCGGGTTGCGGTACGACGGGTCCAGGCAACGTGACTCACAAGAAGTCGCGCTCGAAGGAATACTTCGCCGAGTCGGAATACGGCGTGAAGGCGAGCCCGCGCGTCACCAACGAGCGGACGCGGCTGAAGCGCGGCGGTGGCCGCGACCAGGTCGGCCGGCCCTACAAGGTCAAGGGCAAGTGGTACTATCCCAAGGAAGACCGCGGCTACCGTAAGACGGGCGCGGCGTCCTGGTACGGCGACGCCTTCCACGGGCGCCTTACCGCCAACGGCGAAATCTATGACATGACGCACCTGACGGCGGCCCATCCGACGATGCCGCTGCCGAGTTACGCGCGCGTCACCAACACCGCGAACGGCTCATCGGTCATCGTGCGTGTCAACGACCGCGGCCCCTATGCCAATGGCCGCATCATCGATCTCTCCAAGCGCGCCGCCGAGATGCTGGACTACACCCATGCGGGCGTGGCGAAGGTCAAGGTCGAGTATATGGGCCGCGCGCCTCTGCACGGTCAGGACGACCAGTACCTCATGGCCTCGTACCGTCCGGGCAAGGGGCAGGGGCGGTTCGATGTGCCCGATCCATCCAGCGACGGCCTGCCCACCGGCGTGATGGTCGCGATGAACGGTCCGACGCCGACCGGCGGCGGCCTGGCGCTCGCGTCGATGCCGCAGCCCGTTGTCGCGGGCGATGCCGTGCGATTCGGCGAAACGGTGGTCGGCATTGGCGATCCGATGCTGCCGGACTTCGGTCCGATCGCGCCCGAGCGCCCGATGGAAGGGTTCGGCGGCCAGATGGTCGCCATGGCCTCGCTCTCCTACGCCGACGAGAGGGTGAAGACGGCCAGCGAAGCGTTCTCGACCTTCGATCGCGGCGCGCCGACCATGAACGCCGATGCGCTTGTCGAAGCCTGGAAGGCCGCGCACCAGGCCGGCGCCCCTGACGAATACGTCGCCGCCGGGTCGTTCGACGACCGCCGCGCAGCGGAGTCCCTTGCTGCCAGGCTCAGCCGTTTCGGCAGGACGTCGATCGACATCGCCAGCGTCGACGGTCGTACCTGGTACAGCGTCGAGGTGCGGCCGACGGGAACCGCCTCCGTCGATGCCGTTCTCGAGGCTGCGTGGGCAAATGGCGCGCCGGACGCGCTTTCGGTCCGTTAGGCGCCTTCCCGGGGCGTGTGAACAAATATCGCGGACGTTTCGCGTCATTTTCTCGACGACAGAACCGTCTAGAGGTTGATCGGTCGGCTGACCTTGTTAGGTTGCCGGACGGAAAATCTCGACAGGACAGGGAAATGGCGGGTTTTCTTCGGGTAAAGGTGTGGATTGCGGCGAGCCTCGCGGCTCTGCTGGTTTTCGCGTTGCCAGCGGCCGGCCAGGTTTTTCAGTCCAAGGCGAACACCGCCTACATGGTCGACGCCGACACCGGCACGATCCTGTTCTCCAAGGACCCCGACATCCAGATCCCGCCCGCCTCGCTGGCCAAGATCATGACCATGGAGGTCGTGTTCCACGCCGTGAAGGAGGGCAGGATCAAGCTCTCCGACGAGTTCAAGGTCAGCGAACACGCATGGCGCAAGGGCGGCGCGCCGTCTGGCACGTCGACCATGTTTGCCGCCCTGAACTCGATGGTCAGCGTGGGCGACCTGATCAAGGGCGTGGTCATCCAGTCGGCCAATGACGGCTGCATCGTGCTGGCCGAGGGCATGGCCGGATCGGAGGACAAGTTCGCCGAACTCATGAACGAGCGGGCGCGGGCGCTCGGCCTGCGCCGTTCGGTGTTCCGCAACTCGACGGGTTTGCCGGCCGACGGTCAGGTGACGACGATGCGGGAAATGGCGAACCTTGCCCTGCATCTCGCCCGCGAATACCCCGATCTCTACAAGCTCTATGCCGAGCCAGAGTTCACCTGGAACGGCATCCTGCAGCGCAATCGCAACCCGCTGCTCGGCCTCGGCATCGACGCGGATGGGCTGCAGGCCGGTTTCACGGAAGGCACCGGCTTCGCCATCGTAGGTTCCGTTTCCAAGGACGGCCGCCGGGTCGTCGCCGCGCTGAGCGGCATGGCAACCGACAAGGAACGCTCCGACGAGGCCCGCCGCATGCTTGAATGGGGCATGCGCGCGTTTGAGAAGAGCGACATCTTCGCCGACGGCGAAGTCGTCGGCGAGGCGTCGGTCTATGGCGGCGAGCGCTCCGGCGTCGCGCTCGCAGCCAAGGGTGCAATCTCGATCCTGGTTCCTGCACAGAATCGCGAGCGCCTGATCGCGCGGATCGTCTACGAGGGCCCGCTGGTCGCGCCGGTCGAAAAGGGGGTGCGGGTGGGCGAATTGCGGATCTGGGTCGGCGATACGCTCAGCCAGGCGACGCCGCTTTTCACCAGCGAGGACGTCCCGCTCGGCACAATACCGCAGCGCGCACTGGACGCGATCGGCGAACTCATGGTCGGCTGGCTGCGCAAGCCGGCAGCGGAAGAATAGTCGCGCCGAGCCGTTGGACCCGCGCTGTTTTCCGCACTAGATGAGGCGGGATGCCGGCACTTGCCGACCCGGACCACGGAGAGCTTCCAGACCTTGCCGCGCGGACTGTTCATCACCTTTGAAGGCGGGGAGGGGGCGGGGAAATCCACCCAGATCCGCCGCCTCGCCGAAGCGTTGAAGGCGCGCGGTCACGAGGTGGTGGTGTCGCGCGAGCCGGGGGGATCGCCCGGCGCCGAGGCGGTGCGCCATGTCCTGCTGTCGGGCGCAGCCGAGCCGTTCGGACCCGTCATGGAGGCGATCCTGTTCGCCGCCGCCCGCTCCGACCATGTCGAGCAGGTGATCCGCCCGGCAGTCGAGCGGGGCGACATCGTGCTCTGCGACCGCTTCCTCGATTCGTCCCGCGTCTATCAGGGCGTGACCGGCAATCTAGACCCGGCCCTGATGGCATCGCTCGAGAAAGTCGCGATAAACGGCATGATGCCGGATCTGACGCTCATGCTCGACCTCGACCCGGAAGAGGGGCTGCGACGAGCGTCGGCAAGGCGGGGCGCGGGCGTCGCAGACCGCTACGAGAAAGAAGGTCTCGACATCCACCGCCGTCGCCGCGACGCCTACCTCGCGATCGCGAGGGCCGAGCCTGACCGCTGCGTCGTGATCGACGCTGGCCGACCCGAAGGCGATGTCGAAGCCCAGATTCGGGCGACCGTCATCGGGCGCATCGACGCAGCGACGGATGCAATTCATCGGCAGGCGGTGACCGCATGAGCCGCGAGCCGACCTATCCGGAGCAGCACGACACGCTTGAAGGCGTACCGGCGCCTGCCGAGAACGCGCGGCTGGTCGGTCACGCCGACGCGGCGGCGCTGCTGGCCGAGGCGCACCGCACCGCCAAGCTGCCGCACGCGCTGCTCATCACCGGGCCGCGTGGCATCGGCAAGGCGACATTCGCGTTCCATTTCGCCAATTATCTCTTCTCGCATCCGAAGGGCGCGGAAGCACCGTCGACCTTCGGCTCGATCGATCCGAACTCGATGGCATTCCGGCTCGTTGCGGGTGCGGCCCATCCGTCCCTGCTTCACCTGACCCGGCCCGCCGCCGATGGCGGCAAGGGCTTCAAGTCGGTGCTTTCGGTGGATGAAGTCCGCAAGGTCGGTCGCTTCCTCTCGCTGACGGCGCATGACGGCGGTTGGCGGGTGATCATCGTCGACCCCGCCGACGACATGAACCGAGCCGCCGCCAACGCGCTCCTGAAGAACCTCGAGGAGCCGCCTGCAAGGACGGTGTTCGTCCTGATTGCACATGCGCCAGGCGCGCTGCTGCCCACGATCCGCTCCCGCTGCCAGGTCATACGGCTGCACCCGCTGGAACCGGATGACGTGATCCAGGTGGTCGGTTCGCTCGGCATCCAGATGCCGCGGGAAGAGGCCGAAAGACGTGCCCTGACGGAGGCGTCCGGCGGGAGCCCGCGCTCCGCGATCCTGATCTCGGAGTATGGCGGCGCAGATATCGCGGCTGCGATCGGCACGCTGGCGTCGGGCCGCGTCGACGTGGCTCAGGCCCACAAACTGGCGGACGCGGTTTCGGCGCGCGAAAGCCGGATCGCGCTCGATCTGTTCAACCGGCAGGTGCTCGGTTTGCTGGCCGACGCCGCCGCGAAAGCCGCGGACGCGGACGATCTTGCCCGCGCCAATTCGCTTGCCGAGACTTGGCAGGCAGCGTCAAACGCGATAACGGAAACCGAAGCCTACAACCTCGACCGCAAGCTGCACGCACTGACGATGATCGAACGCCTGAATGCCGCGATGCGAATGTGACGACCGGCCAGCGCACCGGCAGATGCCGGGGCGCGCTTTCGTCATCTACTTCTACGGCATTCCAACCTGACGGCGCCCATCATGTCACGCGAAACCTTCTACATCAGCACCGCGATCTCCTATCCGAACGGCAAGCCTCATATCGGCCATGCCTACGAGATGATCGCGACCGACGCACTGGCCCGCTTCCAGCGGCTGGACGGCAAGGACGTGTTCTTCCTCACCGGCACGGACGAGCACGGCATCAAGATGCTGCAGACGGCCCGCAAGGAGGGCCTCACCGCGCCGGCGCTGGCCGACCGCAACGCGCCCGAATTCAAGCGCATGGCGGCGGTGCTGAACATTTCCAACGACGACTTCATCCGCACGACGGAGAAGCGCCACCATGCCGCCAGCCAGGCGATCTGGAAGGCGATGGCGGCGGCCGGCGACATCTACAAGGATAGCTACGCCGGCTGGTACTCGGTGCGCGACGAAGCCTACTACGGCGAGGAGGAGACGACGGTGAACGCCGACGGCGTCCGCCTCGGACCGCAGGGCACGCCCGTCGAATGGGTCGAGGAGGAAAGCTACTTCTTCCGGCTTTCGGCCTACCAGGACCGGCTGCTGGCGCTGTATGAGAGCCGCCCGGACTACATCGGCCCGCAGGAGCGCCGCAACGAGGTCGTCAGCTTCGTCAAGTCGGGGCTTAAGGACCTGTCGATCTCGCGCACGACCTTCGACTGGGGCGTGCCAGTGCCCGACGATCCGAAGCACGTGATGTATGTGTGGGTCGACGCCCTCACCAACTACATCACGGCGGCGGGCTACCCGGACACCAATGCCGAACGCTGGCGCTATTGGCCGGCGACGCACATCATCGGCAAGGACATCGTGCGCTTCCACGCGATCTACTGGCCGGCGTTCCTGATGTCGGCCGGCATCGAACTGCCGAAGCGCGTTTTCGGGCACGGCTTCCTGTTCAACCGCGGCGAGAAGATGTCGAAGTCGGTCGGTAACGTCATCGACCCTTTCGCAATGGTGGAGCATTACGGGCTCGATCAGGTCCGCTACTTCCTGCTGCGCGAGATTCCGTTCGGGCAGGACGGGAGCTATAGCCATGAAGCGATCGTCAACCGGACCAATGCCGATCTGGCGAACGACCTTGGCAACCTGGCCCAGCGCTCGCTGTCGATGATCGCCAAAAACCTCGGCGGCAAGGTGCCGGCGCGCGGAGCCCTGACTGGACCCGACCAGGCGATCCTCGACCAGGCCGACGCGGCCCTCGTTACCGCCCGCAAGGCGATGGGCGAGCAGGCGATCCACCACGCACTGGCCGCCGTGTTCGGAGTCGTGGCGGAAGCCAACCGCTACTTTGCGGGGCAGGAGCCGTGGGCGCTGAAGAAGACCGATCCCGCGCGCATGGAGACGGTGCTCTACACGACCGCCGAGACGATCCGGCGCGTGGCCATCATGTGCCAGCCCTTCATTCCCGGCTCGGCGGCCAAGCTACTCGACCTGCTCGCAGTGCCGGCCGACCGGCGCGACTTCGCGCATGTCGGCGACGCCTTCGCGCTCGGTTCTGGAACCGCGCTGCCGGTACCGGAAGGCGTCTTCCCGCGCTACGTCGACAAGGCCGACGCGGAAGCCTGATGTCCAAGCTCAGCCGCCGGTGGCGCCGCCTCAGACAGGCGATCAGCGAGCGGCTGGGTCAGACCTACACGCTGGACGGCGTCGGCTTCACGTTGCCGCCGTTTGCCGATGATGTGAAGCGCAACATCCTGAGAGGCAATTACGAGGCGCCGGAACGGCGCCTCGTCGCCCGGTTGATCGACGGCACCCGGCCGGTGATCGAACTCGGCGGCGCCTTCGGCATCGTCAGCGGCGTCACCGCCACGCGGCTTCGGCCGGACACGGTGCATGTCGTGGTCGAGGCCAACCCGGTGCTGGTCGAAACATGCCGCGCCAATGCGACGCGCCCGCGCGCCTCCGGCGCGCCGACGACCATCGTTCACGCCGCTGTCGGGTACGACGGCAAGCAACTAGCCTTCGTCCAGAGCGAGGGCTTCCTCGGCAGCCGGCTCGCCTTGCCCGGCGAGGCCGGTACCGTGAATGTCGAGACTGTGAAACTTGGCGACCTCGTGCGGCAATACGTGCCCGAAGGCGACTACGACCTCATCTGCGATATCGAGGGTGCCGAACTGGACATCGTGCGCCACGACGCAGCCGGGCTGTCCCGCTGCCGGCTGGCGATCGTCGAGATCCACGCCGATGCCTTCGCGGCCCGCGGCTCCTCGGAAGCCGCGTTCCTTGACTTGCTCGCCAAGGCGGGCATGGAGGTGGCCGAGCGCGACGAGAACGTCGTCGTCGCCCGTCGCCTCACGATCTGATCCCGGACATAGCCGTGCTCGTCGACAGTCATTGCCATCTGGATTTTCCCGACTTCGCCGAGGAGCGGGCCGCCGTGATCGCGCGCGCCGTGGAAGCTGGCGTCGTCCGCATGGTGACCATCTCGACGCGCGTCCGCCGCTTCGACCAGATCGTGGCAATCGCAGAGGCCCATGACGAGGTCTTCTGCTCGGTCGGAACGCACCCACACAATGCCGCGGACGAACTGGATGTCGACGCCGACGAACTCCTGCGCCTTTCGAGCCACCCGAAGGTCGTCGCCATCGGCGAGGCGGGGCTCGACTACTACTACGACAAGTCGCCGCGCGACGCGCAGGCCAGGGGCTTCCGCACCCACATCGCGGCCGCGCGGACGAGCGGGCTACCGCTGGTGATCCATGCGCGGGACGCCGACGCCGACATGATCGCCATCCTCGAGGACGAGACCGGGAAGGGGGCCTTTCCCTTCATCCTCCACTGCTTCTCGTCCGGCAGGGCGCTGGCGGAAGCCGGCGTCAGGCTGGGCGGCTATGTGTCGTTCTCGGGCATCCTGACCTTCAAGAATTCGCCGGAAATCCGCGCGATCGCGGCCGACATTCCCCGCGACCGGCTGCTGGTCGAGACCGACGCGCCCTATCTCGCGCCGCCGCCCCATCGCGGCAAGCGCAACGAACCCGCCTACGTCGTCAATACTGCGAAGGTGCTCGCCGAGACCATCGGCCTGTCGTTCGAGGAAACGGCGGCGCTCACGACGGACAATTTCTACCGGCTCTTCACCAAGATGCCGCGGCCGGCAGCGGCGGCGTGAGCGACCGGCTGCGCTTCACGATCCTCGGCTGCGGCTCGTCGCCGGGCACGCCGCGCATCACCGGCGACTGGGGCCGCTGCGACCCGACCAATCCGAAGAACCGCCGGACGCGCTGCGCCGCGATGGCCGAGCGCATCGGCCCGAACGGCGTGACCCGCGTCGTGATCGACACCGGTCCCGATTTCCGCGAGCAGATGCTGGCCGCCGGCGTCACGCGCATCGACGCTGCGGTCTACACGCACGCCCATGCCGATCACATCCATGGCATCGACGACCTGCGCGGTTTCGCGCTCGAGCAGCGCCGTCTGGTCGACGTGCACGCCGACGCGCCGACGATGGCGCGGCTCAAGGAAGCATTCGGCTACTGCTTCGAGACCCCGCCGGGCAGTTCGTATCCGCCGATCCTGCTCGGCTGGCCGATCCATCACGACCGGACGGTGGTGGTGGAAGGAGAGGGGGGTGCCCTCGCCTTCGAACCCTTGCCGCAGGTCCACGGCGACATCGTCTCGCTGGGCTTCCGGATCGGCAACCTCGCCTACTGTCCTGACGTCAGCGACTTCCCCGACGCGACCGCAGCCCGCCTCCGGGGGCTGAACGTGCTGGTCATCGACGCGCTCCAATACAAGACTCATCCGAGTCATCTGTCGCTCGGCCAGGCGCTGGAGTGGATCGAGCGATTGGAGCCCGATCGCGCCTTCCTGACGCACATGCACATCCCGATGGACTACGCCGTCGTGGCGCGCGACACGCCGGAACACGTGATGCCGGCGTTCGATGGGCTTGTGATCGAAATCCCAATCGAATCAACATGAAGGGCACGAGTCTTCATGGGCAGTATTGAACGCGTTCGGCAGGCCGCTGACGCCGCTGGGCTGACGATCGACATCCGCCGTATGGGCGCCTCGACGCGCACCGCGCAGGAAGCCGCCGACCAGTGCGGCTGCACGGTCGCGCAGATCGTCAAGTCGCTGGTATTCCAGGGAGAACGCAGCGACAGGCTGTATCTGTTCCTGGTTGCGGGCGACCGGCAGCTCGATCTGGCAAAGGCCGCGGCGGAAGCCGGCGAGCCGCTGAAGCGCGCCGATCCGCGCCATATCCGCGACGAGACCGGCTTCGCCATCGGCGGCGTCTCGCCACTCGGGCACAAGATCGCGATCCCGACCTTCGCCGACGCATCATTGCTGGATCATGCGACGGTCTGGGCGGCGGCGGGCGCGTATGACGCCGTGTTCGCGTCGGAGCCTTCGGCATTGCTGAAAGCGGCCGACGCCAAGGCAGCCGACATCACGGCCTGACGACCCCCATTAGTTCCATAATCTATCTTATGCGATCTTCGGATGTAGTTCTCGGCGCAGCGCATGGGATTGAACTCCGGCGCTCCCTGCTCCAGATAGTGCGCGGGAATGACGGGAATGAATGCAATAAGGACGGCCAAGTTTCGGATCGGACAGGTGGTGCGGCATCGCATCTTCCCGTTCCGCGGCGTCATATTCGACGTCGACCCGGAGTTCGCCAACACCGAGGAATGGTACCAGTCGATCCCGGAGCACGTGCGGCCGCGGCGCGACCAGCCTTTCTACCATCTGCTGGCCGAGAACGCCGAGACCGAATACGTCGCCTATGTGTCCGAGCAGAACCTGCTCGAGGACCTGACCGGCGATCCGGTGCGCCATCCGCAGGTCGGCGAGTATTTCGACAAGACGCCGGACGGGCGCTACGAACGGAAGTCAGGTCTCCGGCACTGACGCCGGCGCGACCCAAAAAAGGCGGGCCAAAGCCCGCCTTTTTGATTTCTATCGTTGTGCCAGCGTCAGCCCTTGCGGGGAAGCTGCGGCACGAGGCTGCGCTTCGGGCCGCCGTCCTTGCCATTCGCCTTGCCCGTCGCGGCAGGCTTGGCCTTGGCGGCCGGCTTCCTGGTCGCCTTCTTGGTCGCGGGACGCTTCGGCGCCGGCTTCGGCTCTTCCTTCTTGGGTTTCACCGGGACTTCGTCGGCCAGCGCCTCGAGCTTCAGGCCCTTCTCGCCGGTCTCCTTCGTCTCGACAGTGACGCGGACGGTACCACCCTTCCGGAGCTTGCCGAACAGCACCTCGTCGGCCAGCGGCTTCTTGATGTGCTCCTGGATGACACGGCCGAGCGGACGCGCGCCCATGCGCTCGTCGTAGCCCTTGTCGGCCAGCCAGGCGATTGCGTCCTGCGACAGGTCGAAGGTCACGCCGCGCTCCGAAAGCTGTGCTTCCAGCTGCATCACGAACTTCTGCACCACCTGGTGGATCACCGGCACCGGCAACGAGCCAAACGGGATGATCGCATCGAGGCGGTTCCGGAATTCCGGCGTGAAGAGGCGGTTGATCGCCTCCATGTCGTCCCCTTCCCGCTTCGACGAACCGAAGCCGATGGCGGCCCGCGCCATGTCGGACGCGCCGGCATTTGTGGTCATGATCAGGATGACGTTCCGGAAGTCGATCTGCTTGCCGTTGTGATCCGTCAGCTTCCCGTGGTCCATGACCTGCAGGAGGATGTTGAACAGGTCCGGATGTGCCTTCTCGACCTCGTCAAGCAGCAGCACGCAATGCGGATGCTGGTCGACGCCGTCGGTCAGGAGCCCGCCCTGGTCGAACCCGACATAGCCGGGAGGCGCGCCGATCAGCCGGCTTACCGTGTGGCGCTCCATGTACTCCGACATGTCGAAGCGAAGCAGTTCCACGCCGAGCGACTTGGCAAGCTGCTTGGCGACCTCGGTCTTGCCGACGCCCGTCGGGCCGGAGAACAGGTAGGAGCCGATCGGCTTCTCCGGTTCGCGCAGCCCTGCCCGCGCCAGCTTGATCGACGACGACAGCGCGGTGATCGCGAGGTCCTGGCCGTAGACGACGCGCTTCAGCTCGGCCTCGAGATTGGCCAGGACCTGCTCGTCGTCGGCGGAGACCGTCTTCGGCGGGATGCGCGCCATCGTGGCGATCGTCGCCTCGATCTCCTTGATGCCGATTGTCTTCTTGCGCTTGGCCTCCGGCAGCAGCATCTGCGACGCGCCGGTCTCGTCGATCACGTCGATGGCCTTGTCCGGCAGCTTGCGGTCGTTGATGTAGCGCGCCGAGAGCTCCACCGCCGCCTTGATGGCGTCGTTGGTGAACTTCACCTTGTGGAATTCCTCATAGTAAGGCTTGAGGCCCTTCATGATCTCGATCGCATCGTCGACCGTCGGCTCGTTGACGTCGATCTTCTGGAAGCGGCGCACCAGCGCCCTGTCCTTTTCAAAGAACTGGCGGAACTCCTTGTAGGTGGTCGAGCCGATGCAGCGGATCGCACCGGACGAAAGAGCCGGCTTGAGCAGGTTCGACGCATCCATGGCGCCGCCGGACGTCGCGCCGGCACCGATCACCGTGTGGATCTCGTCGATGAACAGGACCGCGCCTGGATACTCCTCGAGTTCCTTGACGACCTGCTTCAGCCGCTCTTCGAAGTCGCCGCGGTAGCGCGTGCCGGCCAGCAGCGTCCCCATGTCCAGCGCGAAGATCGTTGCGTTGGAAAGGACTTCCGGGACGTCGCCCTCGACAACGCGCTTGGCGAGACCTTCGGCGATGGCCGTCTTGCCGACGCCGGGATCGCCTACGTAGAGCGGGTTGTTCTTGGAGCGGCGGCACAGGACCTGGATCGTGCGGTTGATCTCGCTCTCGCGGCCGATCAGCGGATCGATCTTGCCGGCCTTGGCCTTCTGGTTGAGGTTGACGCAATAGGCTGTCAGCGCATCCTGCTGCTTCTTGCCCTTGCCACCGCCCTCCTCGCCGCCCTCGTTGCCGCTCGATGGCGAGCCCTCGTCGTCGGCGCCGCGCGGGGCGCGCGACTCGGACGCGCCCGGGCGCTTGGCAATGCCGTGGCTGATGTAGTTGACCGCGTCGTAGCGGGTCATCTGCTGTTCCTGCAGGAAGTACGCGGCATGGCTCTCGCGCTCCGCGAAGATCGCGACCAGCACGTTCGCGCCCGACACTTCTTCCCTGCCCGACGACTGCACGTGAATGACGGCGCGCTGGATGACACGCTGGAAACCCGCCGTCGGCTTCGAATCCTCGTCATAGCCGGTGACGAGGTTGTCGAGCTCGGTGTCGATGTAGGTCATGACCGTCTGCTTCAGCTCGTCGAGGTCGACGTTACAGGCGCGCATGACGGCCGCCGCGTCCGTATCGTCGATCAACGCAAGCAGCAGGTGTTCGAGGGTGGCATATTCGTGATGCCGCTCGTTGGCGAACGTCAGCGCCTGGTGGAGCGCCTTCTCGAGGCCTTGTGAAAATGCTGGCATCAGAACCTCACTTCTTCTCCATCACGCACTGCAGCGGATGCTGGTGCTGACGGGCAAAATCCATGACTTGGGACACCTTGGTCTCGGCCACTTCGAACGTGAACACGCCGCACTCGCCGACGCCGTGATTGTGTACGAGGAGCATGATTCGCGTCGCGTCCTCGCGATTCTTCTGGAAGAACCGCTCGAGCACGTGCACCACGAACTCCATGGGAGTGTAGTCGTCGTTGAGGATGAGAACGCGGTAGAGGCTGGGCTTCTTGGTCTTCGGCTTGGTGCGGGTGATCACCGCCGTCCCGCGACCGGGCCCGCCTGGGCCTCTCTCGTCGCCGTTCTGCATCGTTGCCAGGCTTTTTCGCATGGCTGTACCGCCGATTTCCAATCGTCCCTTCCTCGCCGTCGCGCTCCACTGGAGAACCCGACATGTAGGTGTCCGAAGCACGATTGTAAGGCCTTCTATCGTGCTGACAATATGGCCGCAGCGGCACCCTCCCCGAATTTCCCGTGATCTCCGGCATCGTTCTCGGGAGCAACAAAAAACCCGGCAGCAATGATGCTGCCGGGTCGCTTGAGCGGAGCTTGCGGGCTGCGCCGCAGGCGTCACTTGGCCTTGGCGACGATCGCCTCGAACGGCTTGTAGGCGTCCCTTGCCATGTCGGCATAGAGTTCGCCGAGCTTGTTTGCCTGCGCAACCATGCCCTCATAGGCCGAGCGTGCATATTCCGACTGGATCTCGAACGCCTTCTCGATCGACTTCGACGCGAAGAGCTTCTCGAGGGAGGCGCTACCGGCCTCGAACGACTTCTTGGCGTACTCCGATGTCTCGCTGGCGATCGCCTGCGCGGACTTGGACAGAACCGCAAAGCTCTTGAGGCTCGCGTCCATGTATTCCTTGCCAGCCTTGCTGACATCCTCGAACGGCTGCGTCATTGGTATTGCCTCGCTGGCTTGCCGATTGGATCGCCGCACTTTTGTGCGATGCGGCTAAAATATTGTGCATCGCACAAGAAGTCAATCTTGCTGCCGATGAGCCACGGCGAAGTTGGCTCCCTATATATGTGCCGACGACACTCGCCGCGGCGCATCGCCAGCGTTAGGATCGCGCCACGGCCGGCTCTCGAGGAAACCGACGATGGACAAGACATATCCCGTGACCCGCACCGACGCCGAGTGGCGCGCGCGCCTGTCGCCTGACCAGTACCGCATCATGCGCGAGCATGGCACGGAGCGCCCCGGAAGCTGCGCCCTGCTCTACGAGAAGCGTCCGGGCAGCTTCCACTGCGCGGGCTGCGACACGCCCCTGTTCGAAGGAAAGGTGAAGTTCGAGAGCGGCACGGGCTGGCCGAGCTTCAACGACCCGATCGAGGGCTCGGTCGAAACGACGGTCGATCGCTCCTACGGCATGGTGCGGACCGAGGTGCACTGCGCGACCTGCGGCAGCCATCTCGGGCACGTCTTCCCGGACGGTCCGCCGCCGACCTACCAGCGCTACTGCATCAACGGCGTGGCACTGGAGTTCAAGCCGGACGCCGGCTGAAGGATTTCCTCTGGCGGACGCATCCTGAGGCGGGCTGTATGGCCCGCCTTTTCGTCTTGGGCACGATGCAGACGCCCTGGCGCTACGAGGCCTTTTCGTCGATTGCGCCGAATTCCGTCAACGAAGCGGTTACCTAAACGGATTGGTAACGCCGCCACCCTACTGTCGCGGAATGCGGGATCGACGCCTTTGACGATCCCTTAGCTCCAAGAAGCAGTCAAAGGGTGTAACAGTGAGTCAGGCGTTGGCGGCCCCCCGTTTCTCTCCCCGATCCATCCTAGCTTTCCTGACCGCGCTGGCGATGATCGCCGCCGTTGCAGGCAAGGCCGAGGCAGCGAAATACGCGGCTGTCGTTATCGACGCGAATACCGGCACGACGCTCTATTCGTCGTCGGCCGACGCGGAGCGCTATCCGGCGTCACTGACCAAGATGATGACCCTCTACATGGTCTTCGAGGCCATGAAGGCGGGCAAGCTCAAGAAGAACACGCAGATCCGCTTCTCGGCGCAGGCGTCCGCCAAGCCGCCGACGAAGCTCGGCGTCAAGGCCGGCGGCTCGGTCAGCGTCGAGACGATCATCTATTCGCTGGTCACCAAGTCCGCGAACGATTCCGCTGCTGCGATCGCCGAACATCTCGGCGGGTCGGAGGAAGGCTTCGCGCGCATGATGACCAAGAAGGCGCGCCAGCTTGGCATGAGGAACACGGTGTTCAGGAACGCTTCGGGCCTGCCCAATACCCAGCAGCACTCGACGGCACGGGACATGGCGATCCTCGGCCTCGCGCTGCGCGAACATCATCCGCAGTATTACGGATACTTCTCGACCCGCTCGTTCGCCTACGGCAAGCACCGCATGGCGAACCACAACAGGCTGCTCGGCCGCGTGAAGGGCGTCGACGGCATCAAGACCGGCTACACCCGCGCGTCGGGCTTCAATCTGGTGTCGTCGGTCAAGGTCGGTGACCGGTCGATCGTCGCGGTCGTCATGGGTGGCCAGTCCGGACGCAGCCGCGACAACCAGATGGCCGAACTCATCAAGACCTATCTGCCGAAGGCGTCCACCCGCGACGGCGGTCCGCTGGTTGCCAAGGCTCAGCCTTCCGAACTGAGCGCATCTGAAGGTCCTGCAATTGCCGCGGCAATGGTTCTTCCCAAAAAGGGCGCGCCCAAGCCGGCCGAACGCCCGGCGGTCGTGGCGGAAGATGCGCCGATCGCCGCCTATGCTCCGGAGCCGGCTCCCCGCGCGCTCGCCGCCCTCGACCCGGTCAAAACGGCGTCCGTCGCTCCCTCCGGTTGGGTTGTCCAGGTGGGCGCCTCGCCGAGCGAAGCAGAAGCGCGCGGCCTGATCTCGAAAGCCTCGAAGTCCTCCGCCGGCATCGTGACGGCGTCGGCAGGCTTCACGACGGTCTTCGAAAAGGACGGGGTCACCTATTACCGCGCCCGCTTCGGCGGGTTCGGCTCGAAGTCGGAAGCGTTCAGTGCCTGCGGTGCGCTGAAGAAGAGGAAGATCGACTGCTACGCAGTCCAGCAGTAGCGGCGGAGCCGCTGTCGGAAGTCTCCAGGTGTGTTTGGTGTCGAAGGAGATCTAGTCGTGATCGGTGAGCAGGACGTCCTTGGCTTCGTTGATCCTCGCGGCAAGGAAAGACGAGCCTCCCATGTCGGGGTGCAGGCGCTGCATCAGGCGGCGGTGCGCCTTGCGGACATCCGCCGCGGAAGCCCCCGCTTCAAGACCAAGGACCTTGTAGGCCTCCTGCTTAGTCATGGCGCCAGAACCTGGCGCAACTCCCTGCCCGTCGCTACCGTCCGCCTTCGGGTCGTCGCGCCAGACGGGAAAGCGGCCGTCAAGATACGTCTCTAGGAGCTGCAGGCTCTCCGAATCCGACGCGAATTCGCGCCTCAGATCCAGCAACTCGGGCAGATTGAGCGTCCCGAGCACCCTGCCTTCCCGCAATCCCGCCAGCACCACCCCTTCGAGACCGCCGGTATCGTGGTCCAGTTCCATTTCCAGCGCGGCCGTTCGGACCGTGGACTTTCGGCGTGAGGCTCCGGGCGTCCGCCTCATCTTCGCGCGCGACGACGCAAACCATCCGGCGGCAATCGACAACAGGGCGCCGCCGAGACCAGCGCGCCCGAGCAGCAGCAGGACAAGTCCGACCGAACCGGTCGCGATCGGGCCGGCGAGCCGCAGGCTGCGCGCCAGCGTGGCGGCATCCGCCCGCACGAAGACAACTGCGACGCCGGCAGCGGCCAGCGCCGAACCGATGACCCAGGCAATCGCGCTCATGCGCCCCCACCCTTGAGATGCCCGAGCAGCAGCCGGTCCTCGGCGCCGCCTCGCGCTTCCAGCGCCTTCATCCCGCCGGTCGCGTAGACGGCGACAGCCTGCAGCAGCCGGGCGAGCGTCGAGGCAGCGGAGCGGTCGAATCGGAACCACGCGCCGCGCGACAGGCGCGCGATCTCCTTGAGCGCTTTTTCGGCAACCTGATCGCGCCCTTCCTGGAACACGAAGACGGGAACGCCGCGCACGCCGAGGTCACCGGCCTTGTCGGCAAGCAGGTCCAGCTCCTCCTCCACCGCATCGCCGATGTAGACGACGGAGCCGACCCGCTTTCGGGAATGCTCCTTCAGCGCATGCGACAGAACCTTGCCGATCTGTGTTGCGCCGGCCTGGCATTCGATCCTTGTCATCAGGCCGGTCAGGGTTGCCGTGTCGCCAACGAACCTTGACGCACGGCACTCGCCATAGCCGCGGAAGTAGACGAGCTGGACGGCGAGATTGCCGACCTTGCCCGCCGCGTCAAACATCTCGCCCTGGAGCTTGCAGGCAAGATCCCAGGTCGGCTGCCGGCTCATCGTTGCGTCGAGGGCAAGGATCAGCCGCCCGGCGCCTTCGGCCGGCGCCATCGCTCTCGCCTGGCGGATGAAGGCATCGATTTCGGACGAGCCGGAACGATTGGCAGCCGGCTCCCGGCCGGGCGCGCGTCCAGTCGGTACCGGTTTGTCGCTCATCGTCGAAAGATGTAGCGCCGCTGTGGCGCTTGCAAGGCGCGTACGGCTCCAAGCGGAACGAAATCGGGCGCGGGTACCGGTCGAAGCGACCCCGTCAGCTCGCAAAGATGTCCGGCATCGCGATCGGCCGGTTAGACGTTTCGGCGTAGCGACGCCGTGCCTCGGCGCGCTTGCGCCCGAGTTCGTCGGTCGGCAGGCGCAGCGCGGCGAGCAGCTGGCGGATTTCCTGACGGGCGGCGAGGTGCGACAGCGTCGGCTTGGTGCCGAGCACATGCTCCTCGAAATCGTCGAGCGCCGTCAGGCCGATCGGGAAGAACTCACGGAACACGACGCGCTCCGAGATGCCGTCGGCGACGCGGAAGCCGAGCTGCATGGAAAGGTTGCGCAGGCAGGTGTCGATCTTCTGCTCGTTGCGGGTAGTGAAGCTCGACATGCGGTTGCGCACCACGACCCAATCGAGGATGGCGTTGTCGGCCTGGCGACGTTCGCGGCGGGCATCGCGCACCGCGGTCGCGTATTGCGACAGTTCCAGGATTTCGTAGCTGACGGGATCGATGCGGGCCAGCACGTCGAAGTCGATGAAGCTGTCGTTCATCGGCGTGATCAGCGTGTCGGCGATGCGGTGCGCGAGCCGGTTCAGGAACGTGTCAGAGCCGGGCGTGTCGATGACGACGAAATCATGGGCGCTCTCGATCTCGGAGAGGCCTTCGGTCAGCTGCCGGAACTCCTCGCTTTCGGCCTCCGACACGGTCTCGCGCTTCGCCGGCGGGACGTGGAAATGCTCGGGCAGCGCCAGCGAGATGCGCGCGGTGCGCGCCCAGCGGCGACGGTTTTCCACATAGCGGGTCAGCGAGAGCTGGCGGCCGTCGAGATCGACGGTAGCCACGCGATAGCCGGACTTCAGGAGGGCCACCGCGACATGCATCGCAGTCGTCGACTTGCCGGAACCGCCCTTCTCGTTTCCGCAGACGATCACATGCGCGCTGCCGCGCTTCTTGCCGTCAGAGAAACCCCTTACGCCCGACAACAACATCGAACCCGAACTCCACACCCTGCGCAAACATTGCGCGTTTTACGCATGGATTCAACGTCTTTCCGCGGTTGCGGGGGAATAGCTGCGGCTTTGGTAAAGCAGCGATCGCTCAGAGAAGGCCTAGATCGGCAAGCTCGGCACGCAGCTTCGGCGGCATCTCGGCCCAGCCCTTCCGCCCCTCGCCGAGATCGAGCGGGGCCTCGTTCGGCTTGAGATATCGCCAGCCCTGGAACGCCCGCCGTGGCTGCCATTCGGTGCGCACGACCTCCGGCGCAAGCACGAGGTGGCAGCGGCCGATGCCTTCGCTGTCCGTGAAAGGCCTGACCTCGGTCAGGCGCTGGCGGCACTGCACGGAGCCCTTGATGACCCAGTAGAGCGAGCCGCCATCCAGCAGTTCGGCCGTGCGCGTCGGCACCATGCGCGTCGTATGCCAGTGCTCCTCAGGCTCGCCGGCACGCCGCCGCTCGTCGAGGCGGAAGGCGATCCATTCCTCGAGGTCCTCGATGCTGTCGCAGCCGACGCAGAGTTTCAGCAGATTGAGCGGCATGGACCGGAAGTACGACCCGCAGCATGGAGCGTCAAATCACGACCGGCCTGTCGTCCACAGGAACCCGCTCAGCACTCCACCACATTCACCGCCAGTCCGCCAAGGCTGGTTTCCTTGTACTTCTCGTTCATGTCGAGGCCGGTCTGGCGCATGGTCTCGATTGCCGCGTCGAGCGGGACGAAATGTTTGCCGTCGCCCTTGACGGCAAGCGAAGCCGCGGTGACGGCCTTCACGGCGCCGAGCGCATTGCGCTCGATGCACGGCACCTGCACCAGCCCGCCGACAGGGTCGCAGGTCATGCCGAGATGGTGCTCGAGCGCGATCTCGGCGGCATTCTCGACCTGTTCGGGATTGCCGCCCATGACTGCCGCAAGCCCCGCAGCCGCCATGGCCGAGGCCGAGCCCACCTCGCCCTGGCAGCCGACTTCCGCGCCCGAGATCGACGCATTGTGCTTGATGATGCCGCCCACCGCAGCGGCGGTCAGCAGGAACTCACGGATCGACTCCTGGTCCGCCTCAGCATGGAAGTGCAGCCAGTAGCGGAGCACCGCCGGGACGACGCCGGCAGCACCGTTGGTTGGCGCCGTGACGACCTTGCCGCCTGCCGCGTTCTCCTCATTGACCGCCATGGCGTAGATCGACAGCCAGTCATTGGCGAGGAGCGGGTTAGGGCGATTCTGCCGCCATTCCTCCTGCAGCTTGTCGTGGATCATCTTGGCGCGGCGCCGCACCTTCAGCCCACCCGGCATGATGCCTTCCTGCGACAAGCCCCGCTCGATGCAGCCTTTCATTGCTGCCCAGATGGCGTCGATGCCGGCGTCGAGTTCCTCGGGCGAATGGCGCGTCTCCTCGTTGGCGCGCTTCATCTCCGCGATCGACAGGCCGCTCGTCGCGGCCATGCGGAGCATCTCCGCGGCGTTCTTGAACGGGTATGGCATGGGGCGACCATCCGATTCCGGTCCCCTCGCCTTCAGTCGCTGCAGTTCCTCGTCAGACACGACGAAGCCGCCACCGATCGAATAGTAGATGCGCTTGATCAGCAGCCGGTCGTCGCCGTCGTAGCCGTAGAAGGCCATGCCGTTGGCGTGCCCCGTAAGCGGCGTCTTGCGGTCGAGCACGAGGTCCGTCGCCGGATCGAACCGATACGACGCATGGCCAGGCGGCGAGATGCGCTTCGAGGTCTTGATGACGTCGACGAGCGCGTCCGCCTTGTCGGGGTCGACGCTCTGCGGCGTCTCCCCGGCCAGGCCAAGTATGACGGCCCGGTCGGTGGCGTGACCGATGCCGGTGTGTGCGAGCGATCCATGGAGGCTGGCCGAAACGCGTTCGACGGAAACGCCCGCGGGTCTTGGCCAATCGCCGTCGCGAACCTCGGCCAAGAAACGATGGGCGGCCGTCATCGGACCCATCGTATGCGATGAAGAGGGACCGATGCCGATCTTGAAGAGGTCGAATACCGAAAGAAACAAGCGAAAGCTCCGCGCTGCCGCGTCAGGTTTCGCCTTTACTCGGGGTTTTTGCTAGGCGCCTGCCGACCGAATGTGATCCGGCCGCGACATCCGCCCGACAGAAAGGCCTCAACCGGCCGCGGTGGCGAGTGTCGCCCCGCTCTCGACGCCGGCCACAAGCCAGACGACGAGAATGATGCACGCAAATCCGATAACTGCCTTGGCGGTGACGCCCCAGCAGGATTTCTGCACGCTGTCTTCCATGATGTTCCGTAGTGCCCGTGTCCGCTTCCGGCTGAACGCTTCTGCGAGCGTCCTGTTCCGGCCCAAGCCGGGCGGGTGCATAGCCGGAAGGCGCGCTCTTCGCAACTGCGAATGGGGCGAAAATGCGGCGATGGCAGCGGGCGGCACTTTCGCAGCTTGATGAAGATGTCACGATTACAGTCACTTAGGGAGCTGGTGGGATTTACGTTTCGTCAACGTCTGTGACGCTGGCGTGGCAGCTTTCAAGGTGCCGGATATGGGCGAATCGATCCTTCCCGACAACCAGTAAGAAACAAGCCCGATCCACTCCCGCATCGCTTCGGTCGTCCTCTGCATCGCCCCATTCGGGTCGTCCTTGAAGAAACCGAGCGTCACCTGCCCGGACGTCCGGTAATCGGTCGGCCAGGGCACGACGTCGAAACCGACCTTCCTGAAAAGCCCCATCGAGCGCGGCATGTGAAAGGCAGACGTCACCAGCAGCCATGTCTCGCCAGGCAACGGATCGGCCACGCGATAGGACAACATCGCGTTTTCATACGTGTTACGGGACTGGTTCTCGAGGAGCAGCCGGTCGCGGCCGATACCCAGCCCCTCGAAGAGACGAGGCGCTGCGTCCGCGTCACCGATACCATCAAGCAGCACGTTGCCAGTGCCACCGCTCACCAGCACCTTCGCGTTCGGAAACCTGCGCGCCAGGATCGCCGCCTCGACGAAGCGGTCGCCAGCCATGTTCAGGTCATAACCGCCACGCGTCTTGTTGACCGCTCCTTCCATGCCGCCGCCGAGTACGACGATACCGTCGACGCGATCGGGCATCGCCGGGCGTGGAAACCGGTCTTCGAGCTTGCCGAGCGCAACGGCGCCGACGGAGGTCCAGACGGAGGTGACCAGCACCAGCAGCGACAGGCAGAGCGCCAGCCACGATGTTCGACGCAATCGCAGACGAGCAGTGAGCAGGCCGCCGATCAGCAGGAAAATGGCAAGGTTGAGCGGCTGCGCGACGAACCAGAGGGTACTCGAGAGATAGAAGAACATCGCTTGCGAGGCTCCTTTGTCAGGATTTTGCGACAGCCTCCGGCAAATGCCGTTCGATGGCGGCCAGCACGCTACTCACTTCCAGCGACGTCAGCCCGGCGCCGAAGTATTGTGTGTGGCCGCCGGCGTCATAGGCAATGCCCTTCGCTGATGTTGACGTGCCACCGAACAGGCTTGGGCTGGCGCGTCGGAAATTTACGGCTTCACCTTTCCTGAATATCCTGGACTTCGCGCGGAAAGGCAGCCCGCTTTCCACCACGACGGCACCGCCCGTGATGAACAGCCGCTCCCGGCCGACGAACTGCCAGAAAAGCACGGCGGCCGTTCCGAGCCCGGCTACCGTCCAGATCACAAGCCAGAAGGCGAGAAAAATGTCGGTGACGCCGAAGCCGCCCCGCAAAATCTCGCTGATCGCGAACCATTCGCCGGCGCCCCAGCAGGCGAGCCAGAAAACCAGAAAAAGCGAGAGTGGCGTGTTTCGAGGGACGGGAACATGGATTCCGAGCCCGTCCTCCGTTTCGCGAATGGCGACCCTCTCCGACGCACCCTGCGAGTCACGCGCCGCGGCCCTCATGCGTTCTGCACGCGCCTGCGAGGATGCCCTACCCTTCAGCTGCCCTGCGATCCGGCGGCGCGCCGCGTCCCGTTCATCCATCGAGCGTGAGGGTCTTCACCACCACGCTTCCGGCTGGAAGCGCCCGGCGGCCTTCTCGATGACGTGCGCGGTGCGGAACAGCGTCTCCTCCTCGAAAGGACGGCCGATAAGTTGCAGCCCGAGCGGAAGGCCCTTCGAATCGACCCCGGCCGGGACCGCGATGCCCGGTAGCCCAGCCATGTTGACGGTCACGGTGAACACGTCGTTCAGGTACATCTTGACCGGTTCGTTGGCCATGTCCTCGTCCGCGATGCCGAAGGCGGCCGACGGCGTCGCCGGCGTCAGGATCGCGTCGATGCCGTCATGGAAAGCCACTTCGAAGTCGCGTTTGATAAGCGTGCGGACCTTCTGCGCCTTGATGTAGTAGGCATCGTAGTAGCCCGCCGACAAAACGTAGGTGCCGATCATGATGCGGCGCTTGACCTCGCGGCCGAAGCCGGCGGCGCGGCTCTTCTCGTACATGTCGACGATGTCCTTGCCCGGCACGCGCAGCCCGTAACGGACACCGTCATAGCGCGCCAGATTGGACGACGCCTCGGCCGGCGCGACGATGTAGTAGGCCGGCAGGGCATATTTCGTGTGCGGGAGGGAGATGTCGACGATCTCGGCGCCGGCCTCCTTGAGCCAGGCGATACCCTTCTGCCACAGCGTCTCGATCTCGGCGGGCATGCCGTCCACTCGGTACTCGCGCGGGATACCGATGCGCATGCCCTTCACGGACTGACCCAATGACGCCTCGTAGTCGGGCACGGGGCGGTCGACCGACGTGGTGTCCTTCGCGTCGACCGAAGCCATCGATTTCAGCATGATCGCCGCGTCGCGCACGTCGCGGGCGATCGGGCCGGCCTGATCGAGCGACGAGGCAAAAGCGACTATGCCCCAGCGCGAGCAGCGGCCGTAGGTAGGCTTTATGCCGACCGTGCCGGTGAATGCGGCCGGCTGGCGGATCGAGCCGCCGGTGTCTGTCGCGGTCGCACCGGCGCAGAGGCGCGCGGCGACCGCTGCCGCCGATCCACCTGATGAGCCACCCGGAACGAGGCGCATGTTGTCGACGGTCTTCGTGGATTTCGCGCCGCCGGGCGAGACGAAGCCGCCATCGCCCTGATGCGTCGTCGGCATCACCGACGTGTCGTTCCGCGAACGCCGCCACGGGTTGACGACTGGACCGTAGTAGGACGTCTCGTTCGACGAGCCCATGGCGAACTCGTCCATGTTGAGCTTGCCCAGCATGACCGCGCCGTCGGCCCACAGATTGGCCGATACGGTCGATTCATAGCGAGGCCTGAAACCGTCGAGGACGTGGCTGCAGGCCTGCGTGTGAACGCCCTCGGTCGCGAACAGGTCCTTGATCCCGAGCGGGATACCTTCCAGCGCGCCGCCATTGCCTTTCGCCAGCTTCGCGTCGGAGTCCGCCGCCATCTGCCGCGCACGGTCATGGGTCACCGTGACGTAGGCGTTGAGCGCGGGGTTGGCGCGATCGATCGCTACCAGATAGGCGTTGGTCAGGTCCGTGGACGTGAACTCCCTGGCCCGCAGTCGGTCGCGCGCTTCGGCGATGGTGAACTCTGTGAGATCGGTCATCAGGCAAGCTTCTTTTCGTAGAACCGGGAAAAGCCGGAATCGGGATAGTCGAGGACCGCGCCGCAAGTGGTGAAGCCGCCGCGCTCGTAGACACGGTAGGCGGCCTCGTAGCCCGGCGCTTCGCCCGTTTCGAGCACGAGCCGAGACAAGCCCTTTTCCCGCGCCAGCGCCTCCAGTCGCTGCAGGAGCAGAGAGCCGACGCGCTGCCCGCGAACGGCCGGAAGCGTGAACATGCGCTTCACCTCGCCAAGGCCGCCGCCGTGGTCCTTGAGCGAAGCCATGCCTACATGACGTCCTGTCTCGTCGCGCGCCACGAAGGTGGTGAGCGCAGGATCGGCCATCTGCTCGACAGTCAACTGGAACTGGAACTCGCGCGGCGTCAGCGGGATCAAGGTGGCGTTCAGTTCGGCCACCATGGCGCGCACGTCGTCCTGCAGCGGCGTCTCGGCAGCGATCGTGACCGCCATGGCGCTACTCCACGACCTTCGGCACGAGGAAGAAATTCTCGGCTGTCGCCGGCGCGTTGGCCACGATGTCTTCGGCCTTCCCGCCATCGGTCACGGCGTCGACGCGCTTCTTCATTTCCATGGGGATCACGGAGGTCATCGCCTCGACGCCGCTGACGTCGACCTCGTCGAGCTGTTCGACGAAGCCGAGGATGGCGTTGAGCTCGCCGGTCATGCGCTGCGCGTCCTCTTCGGACACGGCGATGCGGGCAAGACGCGCGACGCGCCGGACGGTGTCGATGTCGACGGACATGAGAGCTCCGAATAGGCAGGCCCGGGCTATAGCCGCGCCGCCCGCGCCGCGCAACTCGCAGGCTGGCGTCCGCTCAGGGAGGGCTGACGCCGTCACACAGGACGTAGCTGCCGGTATTGCCTGCAGGCTGATCGGGAAGCACAGGCTTGACCGAGACGAGATCGAGCTGGGTCGGGCTGAGTTCCAGAACTGAAATCACGTCGGGCTGCGCGTAGCCAGGCTCCTGGCAGAGCGCGGTAACCACCCAGCCAGGCGCCAGCTTCGCCTTCTTCACGTCGAGAAACTCGCAGGTGTATTCGACGCCGTCGATGCCGCCGGCATGGACGTATACGTTGCCTTCGTCGAGCACCGCCTGCAGCCCGTCCTTCCTGGCCTGGGCGCAAAGCTCTTCTGTCTGCAGGTAGACGCCATTGATGAAATCGTCGGCCGCCCCCGAAGGCGTGGCCAATGCGGCCGCAGCGACGCCAAGGGCAATCACAGTCCTCCGCATGTTTGCCTCCCTAGAATTCGACTGCCTTGCCGGTCTCCGGCACGATCACCTTCACGCCGGACCCTTGCATTCCTTCCACGAACTTGTCTGGCGACTGGTCGAGCATGCCGAACGTCCTGTAGTGGCACGGTATCACCGCGTCGAAGCCGAAGAACCGGCGGCACGCGAGCGCCGCGACAGCGCCGCCCATGGTGAAGCGGTCGCCGACGGGCACAAGGCCGATCTTGGGTTCGTGCAGTTCGTTGATCAGCGCCATGTCGGAGAAGATGTCCGTGTCGCCCATGTGGTACACCGTCGGCGCGTCGGGAAAATGCAGGACAAGGCCGTTGGGGTTGCCGAGATAGGTGTTTTTCCCGCCCTCGCCGCTGAACGACGAGGAATGCAGCGCATGCACGAATGTCGTGGTGAAACCGCCGCAATCGACGGTGCCGCCGGTGTTTCCCGGGTTTATCCTGCTGCCGTCGGCGCCTTGCCCCACCAGGAACATGCAGATTTCGAAGTTGGCCACCAGCTGCGCGCCGGTCTTCTTCAGGATCGCAAGCGAATCGCCGATATGGTCGTTGTGGCCGTGGGTGAGGAGCACATGCGTTGCGCCCTCCGCCGGGCCCTCCCAGCCGCCCTTCCACAAATCATGGCCGGTGATGAACGGATCGATGAGGATCTTCGCCTTGCCGGTCTCGATGCGGAACGCGGATTGGCCATACCAGGTGATCTTCATGTACCGTTTCCTCGCTGTCTCTTTGCACAGAGGATAGGACGGCTGAAGCCCGAGTCAAAAGGTTAGCGGATGACAATCGTCGCGATCGAGGACCTGCCGGCGCTGCTCGGACCCGGCATGACCGTGGCGGCGCTGGATCTCGGCGAAAAGACCGTTGGCATTGCCGTCTCCGATGCTGGTTTGAGCTTTGCGCATCCGAGACCTGTCATCATGCGCAAGAAGTTCGCCGCTGATGCACAAGCGCTGCTGGCGGCTTTCGCGCGTGACCGGGTGGGCGCGGTCGCGATGGGGCTGCCGGTCAACATGGATGGCTCGGAAGGCCCGCGGGCGCAGGCCTCGCGCGCGTTCGTCCGCAATCTGGCGAAGCTGTCGGACCTGCCCGTCGTCTTCTGGGACGAGCGCCTATCGACCGTTGCCGCCGAGCGCGCGCTGATCGAGATGGATGTTTCCCGCCGGAAGCGCGAGAACCGCATCGATTCGGCGGCGGCCGCCTTCATCCTGCAGGGCGTGCTCGACCGCCTCCACGCCATTCAGTCTCGCCCATAGGACCTTCGCCCGGGCGAATATCGGCTTGCGGCGGCGGAACGCCCAGATGGCAAGCAGGATCGCGGTGTCGAAGATGCATGCCTTGGCGACCATCGCGGGGATGATCGTCGGGTCGATGCCCAGCATCTGGCCGTAGAGCTGGAACACCAGCTCATGCGCCTGCCGTGTCAGCAGCACGTAGCCGAAATGGATGTCGTTGAGCGACAGGAAGTACCAGCCCCAGAAGAGCAGGAGCGGCGTGGCCCAGAGCGCCAGGACGTATTTCACCGCGCCGACTCCGTGTTGAGATGGCCGCGGCTGCGCGGCATGAGGGCACCAAAGGCGGCACCAGCCGCCATGCTGCGGGCAACGACCCGGCTCTCGTCAGGCACCGGCGCCCATGCACCCACCACAAAAGCCGTGACGAGGATGCCTGTGAAAATGGCGCCAAAGGCCTGGATCGAGCCGACCGCAGGCTCGGCAAGCGTGGCAAGCGCCGCAGCGAACGACAGGAAAGCACCGACGATGGAGGCCTGTTTCGCGACGTCCCGCAGCGCGGCTGGTTCGGCCACCAGCGCGGTGGTTGCCGCGAACCAGAGGAAGACGCTGGCGACGAGCGCGAAGGCCAGGGCCATGCCGGCCGAACCAGACACGGTGACATCGGCAGCTTGCCCTCCCAGCGCATGGGCCAGCATGGCGCCGCCCGACGAGGCGTCGAGCACGGCCAGCACCGAAAGTGCCGAGAACAGCGCCGTCCAGTTCAAGGAAATGACAAGGGTGAGTGACCGCCGCATACGGTTCCCGCTCCGATTGCGAACGACACTGGGCCGTTCCAGCCTTCGCGGCAAATGAAACCAATTGTTAAGGTTAATCCGGCCGGGGGACGCCGCGTCAGCTTGCCGGATAGAGCGTATCGACGATCAGCCGCGCATCGTAGCGTGCGTCGAGCATGCCGTAGGTGCCACGCCACTGACCGCCAAGCCGCGTCTCGATGAAGGCGTCGGCGATCCGCCCGGCGCCAAGCCGCCTGAGTTCGGCGGCGGCGGCTGCAAGCGCCAACTGCTCCGTGAGGATGCGCGCGGAACCTTCGTCGGACGCGGCGACCTGGATGGCCGCGCGCAGCACCTCGATCGTACCACGACCGGTCGGTCCGAGATCGGCCTCGATGCCGGCGAGAACCTCCTCGAACAGCGACGCCCCTCGGCCGAGCACGCGCAGCACGTCGAGCGCCATCACGTTGCCGGACCCTTCCCAGATGGCATTGACCGGCGCCTCGCGATAGAGGCGCGCGAGCGGCGCTTCCTCCACGTAGCCGTTGCCGCCCATGCATTCCATCGCCTCGTAGAGCAGCGGCGGCGCGATCTTGCAGACCCAATACTTGACCACCGGCGTCATGCAGCGCGCGAACGCGGCTTCCAGGCGGCTTGACGCCGCCTCGTCGAATGATCGCGCCAGCCGGAACGACAGCGCCGTCGCGGCCGCCACGTCGAGCGCCATGTCGGCGAGCACGCGCTGCATCAGCGGCTGGTCGATCAGCGCCTTGCCGAACACCGCGCGGTTGCGGACGTGATGCACCGCCTCGGCGACACCCGCCCGCATCATGCCGGCGGACGCGAGAGAGCAGTCGAGGCGGGTCAGCGTCACCATGTCCATGATGGTACGGACGCCGGCCCCGGGCTCGCCGACGATTTCGCCGATGGCGTTGACGAACTCGACCTCGGAGGATGCGTTCGAGCGGTTGCCAAGCTTGTCCTTGAGCCGCTGGAAGCGGAAACCGTTGCCGCTTCCGTCGCCAAGCACACGCGGAACGAGGAAACAGGAAAGCCCCTCGCCCGCCTGCCCGAGCACCAGGAAAGCGTCGGACATCGGCGCCGACATGAACCATTTGTGCCCGGTCAGCCGATAGAATCCATTCCCGGCGCGCTCGGCCTTGGTGGTGTTGGCGCGAACGTCCGTGCCACCCTGCTTCTCGGTCATGCCCATGCCAAGCGTCAGACCTGTCTTCTCGACCGGCGGCTTGTGGGTCTGATCGTATTTGCGCGTCGTGACGCGCGGCGCCCATTCGCGGAACAGCTTCGGATTGGCCATGAGCGCCGCGAGCGACGCACTCGTCATGGTGATCGGGCACAGATGCCCACATTCGAGCTCCGAGGTCAGGTAGAAACGGGCCGCCCGAACCTGGTGCCGCTTGCCGGTCTCGGCCTCGCCGTTCTCCCAGACCGAGGAATGCAGTCCGGCCGCCACCGAACGACGCAGCAGCGCGTGGTAGGCCGGGTGAAACTCGACCTGGTCGAGCCGCCTGCCCTGCCGGTCATGGGTCTTCAGCTTCGGCGTCTCGGTGTTGGCGAGGCGCGCCAGCACCTGCGCCTCCTCGCTCACCACGAAGCGGCCGGTCGCCTCCAGATCCTTCCGGACCGCAGGCGAGAAGGTCTCGGCAAGCTGCACGAGCAGGGGGTCGCCCCTCCACGCATTGCCTCCGGTCATCGGCGGCGGCTGGTTCGTGACCTCATGCGTCAAGGGAGCGTCCCGTCATTGGCGCAGGCGCTTCAGCCCGTCGCGTCGATTCCCGTCAGCCAGCCTTATAGCCGCGCGACCGCTGCGGCGCGAAGAAAATCCCTTGGACAATGGGGGCAGTCCACCGCTCCGGCTTGCCGGAGGGTATTGGCATGCCTATAGGACCGCTTCGACATGAGTGACCTGCCGATCTACCCGCACCGCCATCTGCTTGGCATTCGCGGCCTGTCTCCGCAGGATATAGACGTTCTTCTCTCACGCGCCGATGCGGCTGTAGCGATTTCTCGCCAGCCCGAGAAGAAGACGTCCACGCTGCGCGGACGCACCCAGATCAACCTCTTCTACGAGGCATCGACCCGCACCCAGTCTTCATTCGAACTGGCGGGCAAGCGGCTCGGCGCCGACGTCATGAACATGTCGGTGGCCAGTTCGTCGGTGAAGAAGGGCGAGACGCTGATCGACACCGCCATGACGCTCAACGCCATGCGCCCGGATATCCTCATTATCCGTCATGCGTCCGCAGGCGCCGCAGCCCTGCTCGCCCAGAAGGTCGGCTGTTCGGTGGTCAATGCCGGTGACGGCGCGCACGAGCATCCGACGCAGGCGTTGCTCGACGCGCTGACGATCCGCCGCGCCAAGGGCGAAATATCGCGGCTGACCGTCGCGATCTGCGGCGACATCCTGCATTCGCGCGTCGCGCGCTCGAACATCCTCCTCCTGAACGCACTCGGCGCGAGAGTACGGGTCGTCGCGCCGTCGACGCTGCTGCCGTCCGGCATCCGCGACATGGGCGTCGAGGTGTTTTCCACGATGAGCGAAGGCATTGCAGGGGCGGATGTGGTCATGATGCTCCGGCTCCAGCGCGAGCGCATGAGCGGCGCCTTCGTGCCGTCCGTGCGCGAGTATTTCCGCTATTTCGGCCTCGACGCGGAAAAGCTGAAGGCGGCGAAGGACGGCGCGCTGGTCATGCATCCCGGCCCCATGAACCGCGGCGTGGAAATCGCTTCCGAGATCGCCGACGGCCCCCAGAGCGTGATCCAGGAGCAGGTCGAGATGGGTGTTGCCGTGCGCATGGCCGTGATGGAGGCGCTGCTCGATCCACGCCGGAACGGCGCAGCCGCATGACCACGACCGTTTTTGCCAACGCCCGGATCGTCGACCCTTCCCGCGGGCTGGATGAGATCGGTTCCGTCGTCGTTCGCGACGGGCTGATCGCCGCGGCCGGCAACGCCGTGCACAACCAGGGAGCGCCGGACGGCGCGACGATCATCGACTGCGGCGGGAAGGCGATCCTGCCCGGCCTGGTCGATGGCCGGGTCTTTGTCGGCGAACCCGGCGCCGAACATCGCGAGACGATCGCCTCGGCAAGCGAGGCGGCAGCGGCCGGCGGCGTTACGTCGCTCGTCATGATGCCCGACACCGACCCGGTGATCGACGAGGTCGCACTGGTGGAATTCGTGCTGAGGGCAGCCAGAGCCACCGCCAAGGTCAACATTCACCCCGCGGCGGCGGTCAGCAAAGCCCTCGCCGGCGAGGAGATGACCGAGTTCGGTCTTCTCAAGCAGGCGGGCGCCGTCGCCTTCACAGACGGCCGGCATACGATCCGCAGCGCGCTGGTGATGCGCCGCGCGTTGACGTACGCCCGGGACTTCGGCGCGACGATCCTGCACGAGACCGAGGACCATGAGCTCGGCGCGGGCGTGATGAACGAGGGGCTCTACGCGAGCTGGCTTGGCCTTTCGGGAATACCGCGCGAGGCCGAACTGATCCCGCTGGAGCGCGACCTCGCGCTGGCGCGCCTGACGCGCGGCTCCTATCACGCCGCCAAGATCTCGACCGGGCTTTCGGCCGGCGCCATACGGCGCGCAAAGGACGGTGGCGCAAACGTCACGGCCGGTGTCTCGATCAACAATCTGGCACTGAACGAGAACGACGTCGGCGAGTACCGCACCTTCTTCCGGCTGGCGCCGCCGCTGCGCGCCGAAGACGACCGGGTGGCGATGATCGAGGCGCTGCGCGACGGCACCGTCGACATCATCGTCTCCTCCCACGACCCGCAGGACGTCGACACCAAGCGCCTGCCCTTTGCCGACGCCGCACCTGGCGCGATCGGGCTCGAGACGCTGCTCGGCGTTGCGCTGAGGCTTCATCACAATGGCGACGTCCCGCTGCTCCGTCTCGTCGAGGCGCTCTCGACTGCGCCGGCGAAGCTGTTCGGGCTGCCCGGCGGCACGCTAAGGCCGGGCGCGCCGGCCGACCTGATCCTGGTCGACCTCGACGAGCCCTGGGTCGTGCGCGAGCAGGACATCCGTTCCCGATCCAAGAACACGAGTTTCGAGGGCGCTCGCCTCCAGGGTCGCGTCTTGCAAACCATGGTCGGCGGCATCAAGGTGTTCGACGCTGGAGCCTGAAGCTCGCGGCCGGGAGGGAATATCGCCATGCAGTTCGACTGGCCGGTTATGGCGGCCGCGCTTGCGGTTGGATATCTGGCGGGGTCCATCCCCTTCGGCCTGCTTCTGACCAAGGCCGCCGGCCTTGGCGATGTCCGCTCGATCGGTTCCGGCAACATCGGCGCCACGAACGTCCTGCGGACAGGTCGCAAAGGACTTGCGGCGGCCACGCTTCTGCTCGACGCGCTGAAAGGCACGGTCGCAGCGCTCGTTGCCTACAGCTGGGGTCTGGAGGCCGCGATGGCCGCTGGCCTCGGCGCCTTCCTCGGTCACCTTTTTCCGGTCTGGCTCGGCTTCAAGGGCGGCAAGGGCGTCGCCACGTATCTCGGTGTGCTGGCGGGTCTTGCCTGGAAGGGCGCGCTCGCATTCGCGGTCGTCTGGCTCGTGATAGCCCTCGTCACCCGCTACTCGTCGCTCGCTGCGCTGCTGGCGTCCGTTGCCGTGCCGCTCGTCGTGTGGTTCCTTGGCCAGCCCGAGCTCGCCGTGTTCTTTGCCGCGCTTAGCGTGATCATCTTCGTCAAGCACCGAGCCAACATAGGCCGCCTGCTGGCCGGCACCGAATCCCGGATCGGCAGCAAGGGATGACAGCCGGCGCGCCGCGTCTATCGGACCGGCAGCGCACCAGCTGGCTGCGCCTGATCCGCACCGACAATGTCGGGCCTGCCACCTTTCGCGACCTGATCAATCGTTTCGGCTCCGCCGACACAGCTCTGGAACTTCTGCCGGAACTCATGCTGTCTGGCGGCGCGGCGCGTCCATCGCGGATCCCCACCGTTGCGGAGGCCGAGGACGAGATCGCCCGCGCGGCGGCGTTCGGCGCCCACTTCGTTGCGATCGGAGAAGCAGACTATCCGTCGATGCTGAGGCGCATGGATCATCCGCCTCCGCTGCTGGCCGTGAAAGGCAGTACGGGCGTTTTCAAGCTTCCGGCGGTGTCCATGGTTGGTTCCCGCAATGCGTCGGCCGCTGGCATGAGCATGGCGCGGCGCCTTTCATCGGAGGCCGGAGCGGCTGGTTACGCGGTCATCTCCGGGTTGGCGCGCGGCATCGATACTGCGGCGCATCAGGGATCGCTCGGAACCGGCACGGTTGCCGCGATGGCAGGTGGGCTCGACCGCCCCTTCCCGCCCGAGAATGCGGCGCTCGCCGACGAAATAGCCGCCCGAGGCGGTGCGCTGGTATCGGAAATGCCGCTCGGCTGGGAACCCCGGGCCAAGGACTTTCCGCGCCGCAACCGCCTGATCGCCGGGCTGGGTCTCGGCCTCGTCGTCGTCGAGGCGGCCCAACGGTCGGGATCGCTGATCAGTGCGCGGCTGGCGGGCGAGATGGGCCGGCTGGTCTTCGCCGTGCCGGGATCACCCCTCGATCCGCGCGCGGCCGGCGCCAACGCCCTGTTGAAACAGGGGGCCATCCTCGTCACCGAGATCGCCGATGTGCTGGACGCGCTGAAGCCGCTGGGCGGTGCGCCGGTCGATCACGTCTTCCCGGTCGAGGAGCCGCCGGACTTCATGGCCGCGCCGCCACCCGGAGACGACGACCGCACCCGCGTCATCGAGGCGCTAAGCCCGGTCCCGACGCCGATCGACGAGGTGATCCGCCACACCGGACTCCATCCGTCAAAGGTGTTCATGGTGCTGCTGGAACTCGACCTTGCCGGCCGACTGGAACGACATGCCGGTGGCTCCGTGTCACTGATCGGCTACTGACGCCTAGGCGGCGGGATTGCGCTGGTCGGGCTGAAGGCGCGCCGGCCGCTCGCCACGGATGATGTCGCTCACCTCGATGTAGGACATCTCTATCAGGTAGGCGAGCATGTCGCACCGTTCGGCCTGCGCCATTGTTCTCAGCTGGCCAAGCATGGACTGCAGGTAGTCTAGGGTCTCCGTCCGCCTATGGTTGGCGCTTTGGCGCATTGCGGTCGCCTTCACTCTGTATTGCGGTTCCAGGCGCAGAATAGGCTGTCTCTGCGTCGATTCTAATCTAGCCACCAGGAATTGCAACAACGATATAGGTACACTTATTAGGTGTGTCGTGATCCTTGTCCGTTTTTGGGGTCGGGCTTGACCGAAGCCTCGCGGACGGCCATTTGACGGACGAACATCGCGGCACTTGGCGCGGCGCGTCATGCCGCGCAGGGAATCAAACCACACATGGAAGTAGTCGTCGTCGAATCGCCTGCGAAGGCGAAAACGATCAACAAATATCTTGGCCGCGACTACAAGGTCCTGGCCTCGTTCGGCCATGTCCGCGACCTTCCGGCGAAGGACGGATCGGTGCGTCCCGACGAGGACTTCGCCATGTCGTGGGAGGTTGACGGGCCGTCATCCAAGCGACTGGCGGACATCGCCAAGGCGGTCAAGGAAGCGGACGGCCTGATCCTCGCGACGGACCCGGACCGCGAGGGCGAGGCGATCTCCTGGCATGTGCTCGAAGTGCTGCGCCAGAAGCGCGCTCTCAAGGACAAGCCCGTCCGCCGCGTCGTTTTCAATGCCATCACCAAGCAGTCTGTGACCGAGGCGATGGCGCATCCGCGCGACATCGACGTACCGCTGGTCGACGCCTACCTTGCACGCCGTGCGCTAGATTATCTCGTCGGTTTCACGCTCTCGCCGGTGCTGTGGCGCAAGCTGCCGGGCGCACGCTCGGCCGGCCGTGTCCAGTCGGTGGCGCTGCGCCTCGTCTGCGACCGCGAAGGCGAGATCGAACGCTTCGTCCGCGAGGAGTACTGGCAGATCGCAGCCATCCTCGGAACGCCGCGCAATGACAGTTTCGAGGCGCGGCTGACCGCGTTCGACGGCAAGCGTCTCCAGAAACTCGACATCAAGAACGGCGAGCAGGCTGCCGACATCCGCTCGATGTTGCAAGGCGCGTCCTTCAGGGCACTGTCCGTCGAAGCGAAGCCTACCAAGCGCAACCCGGGTCCGCCGTTCACTACCTCGACCCTTCAGCAGGCCGCCTCCTCGCGCCTCGGCTTCTCCGCGGACCGCACGATGAAGGTGGCGCAGCGTCTCTACGAAGGCATCGACATCGGCGGCGAGACGGCCGGTCTCATCACCTACATGCGTACCGACGGCGTGCAGATGGCTCCGGAGGCGGTCGAGGCCGCACGCGCCGCGATCAGCCACGAGTTCGGCGCGAAGTACCTGCCCGAAAAGCCACGCTACTATGCCAACAAGGCGAAGAACGCGCAGGAAGCCCACGAGGCAATCCGGCCGGTCGACTTCGCCCGGACGCCGGGCGAGATGCGCAAGTACCTCGATGCCGACCAGGCCCGGCTCTATGAGATGATCTGGAAGCGGGCGATCGCAAGCCAGATGAATTCCGCCGAGATCGAGCGCACGACGGCCGAGATCGAAGCGGTGAATGGCGGCCGCACGGCCGGTCTGCGCGCCGTCGGCTCGGTCATTCGTTTCGACGGTTTCATCGCCGCCTACACCGACCAGAAGGAAGACGACGCCGAAGACGAGGAAAACCGGCGTCTGCCCGAGATCCGCCAGGGAGAAACGCTGAAGCGCGAAAACGTGACAGCGACCCAGCACTCGACCGAGCCGCCGCCGCGCTATACCGAGGCGACGCTGATCAAGAAGCTCGAGGAACTGGGCATCGGCCGGCCGTCGACCTACGCGGCGACGCTGAAGACGCTGGAAGACCGGGAATACGTCAAGATCGACAAGCGACGCCTTCTGCCCGAGCCGAAGGGTCGCCTGGTGACGGCGTTCCTCGAGAACTTCTTCGAACGTTATGTCGAATACGACTTCACCGCCTCGCTTGAAGAGAAGCTCGACGAGATTTCCGACGGCAAGCTCGACTGGAAGGACGTGCTTCGCGACTTCTGGAAGGACTTTTCGAGCCACGTCGCCGAGACCAAGGAACTTCGCGTCACCAACGTGCTCGATGCGCTGAACGACGAACTGGCGCCGCTCCTGTTCCCGCCTCGCGAGGACGGGTCGAACCCGCGCGTCTGCCCGAAATGCGGCACCGGCAACCTGTCGCTCAGGCTTGGCCGGAACGGCGCCTTCGTCGGCTGCTCCAACTATCCGGAGTGCTCCTACACGCGCCAGTTCGGCGCGGCCGAGGGTGATCCGAACGGCGGTGCGGACGGTCCGAAGGTGCTGGGCACCGATCCTTACACCAACGAGGAGATCTCGCTGCGGTCCGGGCGTTTCGGGCCGTACGTCCAGCGCGGCGATGGCAAGGATGCGAAGCGGTCCAGCCTGCCGAAGGGCTGGGCGCCCGACTCCATCGACCACGAAAAGGCTCTGGCGCTCCTGTCACTGCCCCGCGATGTCGGCAAGCATCCCGAAAGCGGCAAGATGATATCGGCCGGCCTGGGCCGCTACGGCCCCTTTGTCCTCCATGACGGAACCTATGCGAACATCGAGTCGATCGAGGACGTCTTCTCGATCGGCCTGAACCGTGCCGTTTCGGTGATCGCCGAGAAGCAGTTGAAATCGAAGGGACCGCGCGGCGGCGGCACGCCGGCCGCGTTGAAGGACCTCGGACCCCACCCTGATGGCGACGGCAACATCACGGTCCGGGACGGCCGCTATGGCGCCTATGTGAACCACGGCAAGGTCAACGCGACGCTGCCGAAGGGCAAGGATCCGATGTCGGTGACACTCGAGGAAGCGCTTGCTCTCGTCGCCGAGAAGGCCGCGAAGGGCGGCGGCGAAAAGAAGCCGGCCCGCGCGAAGAAGACTGCGACAAAGAAGCCAGCCGCAAAGAAAGCCGCTGCGAAGAAGAAGGACTAGCGTTGGCGAGACGGATGCCGGGTACCGGCAAGAGCGGCAGCGTAAGGCCCGGACAGCCGGCCGAGTTCCGGCCGACCCGCGAGCAGGTTCTCGCCTACATCGCCGACAATCCCGACCGGGCCGGCAAGCGCGAGATCGCGCGCGCCTTCAATCTCAAGGCCGCGGACCGCGTCTGGCTCAAGGACATGCTGCGCGACCTTCAGGACGAAGGACTGCTGGAGAAGCGTCGCAAGAGCCTGGCCCAGCCAGGTTCGCTGCCGCCGATCGCAGTGCTGCAGATCACCGGGCGCGATGCCGAAGGCGGCCTGATCGCGAGGCGCGCCGACGACGAGAAGGGCGGCGATGGCCCCTCGCCGGTCGTGGCAATCCGCTGGCGCGCCGACGGCAAGGTTCCGGCGCCAGGCGTCGGAGACCGTGTGCTCGCGAAGGTGTTCCGGGCCAAGGACCCGGATGGTCCCGCCTATACCGGCCGGGTGATGAAGCTGCTGGAGAAGCGCGCTGCCGCGGCGCTGGGCGTCGTGAGAGCCCTCCCCGACGGCACGCTGAGACTCGATCCGGTCGAGCGCCGTCAGCCGGAAATGACAATCGACGCCGAACAGGCCGGCGGCGCCAGACCGGGCGATCTCGTTGAGGTCGAAACCTCGTCGGGCGGTCGCTATGGCCTGCCCCGGGCGAAGGTGATCACGGTTCTCGGATCGCTGACCAACGAGAAGGCGATCTCGATGATCGCCATTCACGTCCACGACATCCCCCACGTCTTCCCAAAGGAAGTTCAGGCCGAGGCGGACGCCATCCGCCCCGCCGCCATGGACGGCCGCGAAGACTGGCGCGACCTGCCGCTGATCACCATCGACCCCGCGGATGCGAAGGACCATGACGACGCGGTCCACGCGGTCGCGGACGACGATCCCGCGAACCCCGGCGGCGTCATCGCAACGGTCGCCATCGCCGACGTCGCCACCTATGTGCGTTCCGGAACTCCGCTCGACCGCGAGGCGCTCAACCGGGGCAACTCCGTCTATTTCCCGGACCGCGTCGTTCCGATGCTGCCCGAGCGAATTTCGAACGATCTTTGCTCGCTGAAGGAAGGTGTCGACCGTCCCGCCCTGGCGGTGCGGATGACTTTCGCGGCGGATGGCCGCAAGGTCAGGCATTCCTTCCATCGAGTCATGATGAAGTCGGCGGCACGCCTCGCCTATCCGCAGGCGCAAGCCGCCATCGACGGCGTGGCGGACGACAAGACCGCTCGGATCCTCGAGACGGTACTTAAGCCGCTCTGGGATGCCTATGCAGTGCTGAAGCGCGGCCGGGACGCTCGTCACCCGCTCGAACTCGACCTGCCCGAACGCAAGATCCTGCTGAAGCCGGACGGCACGGTGGACCGCGTGGTGATCCCGGATCGTCTGGACGCGCATCGCCTGATCGAAGAATTCATGATCCAGGCGAATGTCGCAGCAGCCGAGACGCTGGAGGCGAAGCGCCAGGCACTGGTCTACCGTATCCACGACGCGCCTTCGCTCGCCAAGCAGGAGACGCTGCGCGAATTCCTCGGTTCGCTGGGCATATCGCTGGCGCGCGGGGCGCAGCTCCGGCCGTCGCAGTTCAACCAGATTCTCGATCGAATCAAAGGCGCGGACAACGAAACCCTGGTCAACGAAATGGTGCTGCGATCGCAGAGCCAGGCCGAATACAATCCGGCGAATATCGGCCACTTCGGACTCAATCTTCGGCGCTATGCCCACTTCACATCGCCGATCCGGCGTTATGCCGACCTGATCGTCCATCGTGCGCTGATCTCGGCCCTGAAACTGGGACGCGATGGCCTGACATCCGAGCAGGAAGATCGGCTGGAAGAGATTTCCGGGTTGATTTCGGCGACCGAGCGCCGCGCGATGGCCGCGGAGCGCGACACGGTGGACCGCCTGGTCGCTGCCCACATGGCTGGTCGGATCGACGAGACGTTCCGTGCCCGCGTGTCAGGCGTGACGCGGGCGGGACTATTTGTCCGATTGCCTGACTTCGGCGCCGATGGCTTTGTGCCGGTGTCGACGCTCGACGATGACTACTATGTCCACGACGAGGCGCGGCACGCCCTGGTGGGCGAGCGGACCGGCAACGGCTACCAGCTTGCCGACATGGTGGAGGTGAAGCTGGTCGAAGTGGCTCCGATCGCCGGCGCTATGCGCTTCGAGATGCTGAGCGACGGCAAGGCGATGCAGTCGGCCAGACGGTCTTTCCACAAGACCAAGACCGGCCACAAGACGAAAGCCGGCCGCGTGCGCGGCAGGGGTTCCCGGCCGGGGCCGGCCGGAAACAGGAGACGATGATGCAGCAGGACCAGGTCTTCGGTGGCGAGGCGCAATCGCGCAGGCGCGCGCGACCGGTAATGGAAGCGATGAAACGCGGGTTCTTCGGACGATGCCCGCATTGCGGCGAAGGCCGCCTTTTTCGTTCCTTCCTCAAGACGGTCGACAGATGCGCCAGCTGCGGCGAGGAGATGCACCATCACCGTGCCGACGACTTGCCAGCCTATCTCGTGGTCGTCATCGTCGGCCACATTGTCGTCGGGGCTTTCATGGGCGTCGAGGCGACCAGCACGCTGTCGACATGGCAGCATCTGGCAATCTGGGTGCCGGTGACGATCGTCTCGGCGCTGGCCTTGCTCAGACCGGTCAAGGGCGCCGTCGTCGGGCTTCAGTGGGCCCTTTACATGCACGGCTTCGGCGGCCACAAGGACGAGGTCGACACGCACCCGGAAAGCTGACCGGGCAACCGGGTTCCGGTGATGGAAGGCCTGACGAAGAAAGAGATCGACGCGGCCGAATCGCAGGATTTCGCGATCGGCAAGGGGCCGCTACGCCCTCGCGACGCGGCAACGCTGATCCTGCTGGACCGAAGCGGGCCGACGACGCGCGTCCTGCTCGGGCGCCGGCACAGTCGCCACACCTTCATGCCAGGACGTTTCGTGTTTCCCGGCGGGCGGACCGACCCCGCCGACAGCCGCGTTGCCATCGCCGCAGATCTCCATCCTGCGGAGGCTTCACGCATTGCGGGGGCCGGCTCGCGCGCAACGCTGACGCGCAGCCGCGCCATCGCGCTATCGGCTGTCCGCGAGACCTATGAAGAGGCGGGCCTGCTGATCGGCCGCAAGGCGGCCTTCGCAAGTACCCGCGAGGGCTGGCAGGGCTTCGCCGACAACGGCCTCGCCCCTGCCCTCGACCGGCTGCGTTTCGTGGCGCGGGCCATCACGCCTCCTGGGCGGGTGCGCCGCTACGACACACGCTTCCTGGCGGCATTCCGCGATGACGTTGCGCTTGAACTTCCCGAGGGCGGGCCGACCGACGAGCTGGAGGAATTGGCCTGGCTGACGATCGCCGAGGCCGTGCAGGTCGACATTCCGCCGATCACTCGCACCGTCCTGAAGGATATCGAGCGGCGCCTCGCCGACGACCCCGGGCTTGCACCCGGCGGACCCGCGCCCTTCTACCGGATGGTGCGAAACCGCTTTGTGCGCGAGCTGTTGTAGGATCGCATGATCGGCGACGGCTCCCCTGAAACGGCGGGAGCTCCCTCCCGCGTCAGATGGCTCTCGGTCGGCGCGGCGATCGCTTCGATCAGTGTCGTCGGCATCGCCATCGGCCTTGGGCTGCCCCTGCTATCGGTCATCATGGAGGCGCGCGGCCTGTCGGCCTCGATGATCGGCCTGAATACGGCGGTCGCCGGCATAGCATCGGTGATTTCAGCGCCGCTGGCGACGCCGCTTGCCCAACGCTTCGGCGTCGTTCCGACCATGCTGGCGATGATCGTTGCTGGCGCAGCCGCCTTCGCGGGCTTTCATTTCGCCGAAGCCTTCTGGATCTGGTTTCCGCTCAGGGCCGTGCTCCACGTCGCGCTCACCGTGCTCTTCATCCTGTCCGAGTACTGGATCACGACATCCGCGCCGGCGGCGCGGCGCGGCTTCGTGCTCGGACTCTATGCGACGGTGCTTTCGCTCGGCTTCGCGCTGGGCCCATGGATTTTCGCGCAGGTCGGAAGCTCCGGGTTCCTGCCGTTCGGCATCACGATCGCCGTTGTCGCCGTGGCCGCGATACCTGTGCTCGCGGCGTGGCGGGAAAGTCCGTCAGTCCCCCGGAAGGAGCCTGGAGCGTCCGCTTTCGTCCGCTATATCTGGCTGGTGCCGACCGCAACCGCCGCCGTGCTCGTCTTCGGCGCCGTCGAAACCGGCGGCTTCGCGCTGTTCCCGATCTATGGCGTGCGCATCGGATACACGGAGGCCGAGGCAGCGATGCTTCTGTCGATGATCGGCCTCGGCAACGTGGTCATGCAGATCCCTCTCGGCATGCTCAGCGACCGCATCGGCGACCGGCGCATCCTGCTGTTCGTTTGCGCAGCGGTCGGACTGGCAGGCATGATCCTTCTTCCTTTCGTGACTCACGACTGGCTCGCGACGGCCGTACTTCTGTTCGTCTGGGGAGGCATGGTCGCCGCCCTCTACACGATCGGCCTTGCCCATCTCGGCTCGCGTCTATCGGGCCGCGACCTCGCCTCGGCCAACGCCGCCTTCGTCCTTTGCTACGGCATCGGCATGGTTCTCGGCCCGCAGGCGATCGGCATTGGCATGGACCTGTTCGGCACTGACGGTTTCGGCTGGTCGATGGCGCTGTTCTTCATCGGATACATGGTCCTGGTCGCAGGCAGGGTCGTCGGAAAGGCCGGCCGTCCTTGACAAGCCGGCCGCCTTGGCTATACGTCCGGCGCAATTCCTGCGGCCCGGAGTCCGTCCGACCAGGCTGCCACCAAGCAAAAACTGGAAAGTGACGCACCATGGCCAAAGCCGCCAACATCAAGATCAAGCTGCTTTCGACGGCTGACACCGGGTACTTCTACGTGACGAGCAAGAACAGCCGCACCAAGACCGACAAGCTGTCGTTCAAGAAGTACGACCCGGTTGCCAAGAAGCACGTCGAATTCAAGGAAACCAAGATCAAGTAGGCGGACTTTCCCCGCCTTCAGATCGGGCCGCCTTCGGGCGGCCTTTTTTGTTTCTTGACCAGTGAAATGAAAAAAGCCAGCCAACACAATCGGTTGGCTGGCTTTCTTTGCGCAACGACGGCGCCAATAGGGGGCCGGTCGGCAGTTGGCAGCGGTACGAGGAGGCCACTATGTGCCAGTGCCGGCCGGCCGACCCCACGGACCCAGGAGATGCGGCGGACCTGAGCATCATGGGGTATCTAAGAAACGGAAACGGTTAGGTTTTCCTCGCCCGTCACCCGTCCTTGTCCCGGCATCACAGTCGCGCAGGAGCACTTGGAAATCAATACTTTCTTAACCGCGGCTCACGAGTCGCTGCGGTTAAGGTTAAATGCTGGCCGGCTTCTTGCTTGCCATCAACCGCAGTCTTCGCAAGATGAAGGCATCAGGCGGCCTTGGCAACAACGCGGTTGCGGCCGTCGCGCTTGGCTTGATACAGCGCCGTGTCCGCGCGCTTCATGAAGTCTTCTACGGTATCGCCGACGCGCTTCATCTCGGACACGCCGATACTGACCGTCACGTTGATCGCCGGACGCCCCTTCGACACCTCGAAGGCTGTGCGCTCAACGGCCTCGCGGATGCGCTCGCCGACCCGCATGGCGACCTCGCCATCGGTATCGGGCATCACGACGACGAATTCTTCGCCGCCGAAACGGCATGCGAGGTCTATGCCGCGCACACTCTTGCGCAGCCGCCGAGCGAACTCCTTCAGCACTGCGTCTCCGCCATCGTGGCCGTAGGTGTCGTTGACGGACTTGAAGTGATCGAGGTCGGTGATCAACAGCGACAATGGCGTCCGGCGCGCTGCCGCGCGATCGAACAGCGTCTTGAGGTGGCTGTCGAGGTAGCGGCGGTTGTGCAGGCCGGTGAGGCCATCGACGACCGCCATCTCGATCGTCTGGGCGAGGCTGGCTCTGAGCTGGTCGTTGTACCGCTTGCGGCGAACCTGCGTGCGGAGACGTGCGGTCAGCTCCTGTTGGTCGATCGGGCGCACGAGATAGTCGTTCACGCCGATATCAAGTCCGCGGATGATGCGGTCGTCTTCGCCGTCGTCGACGACGAGGATGATCGGCACGAACCGCGTCCGGTCGAGGGAGCGCAACTGGGAACACAGCCTGAGCGGATCGAAGGAGGCCGATCCGCTCGCCACGATCACGCACTCGTAGCCGCCGTCGGCGGCCTGCGCGTAGCCGTCGCGCGGATCGGTAAGCACGTCCAGCAGGACCGATGCCCGCAGCATCTTCTGGATACGGGTGTACGAGCTCTCACGTTCGTCCACCAGCAGCACGCGGGCCGGCGCCTCGGGCGACGCCTCGCCTCGGCTGAGTATCTCCTCGATGCCGATGTTGCGGGTGGTCGAGGCGCGCAAGCGCAGTTCGTCCGTCAGCATCTTGAGCCGGACAAGGCTCTTCACCCGCGTCATCAATTGCAGGTCGTTGACCGGCTTGGTCAGGAAATCGTCGGCACCTGCCTCCAGGCCTCGCACCCGGTCGGATACCTGATCGAGTGCGGTGACCATGATCACCGGGATATGGCTGGTCGCCGGCTCGGCCTTGAGGCGGCGACAGACCTCGAAACCGTCCATGCCGGGCATCATCACGTCGAGGAGCACGACATCGACCTTGCCGTTTTCGCAAGTATCGATGGCATCAGGGCCGTTCGTCGCCGTGACGACGTCGAAATACTCGGCAAGCAGCCGCACCTCGAGCAGCTTGATATTGGCTGGGACGTCGTCGACGACGAGGACGCGGGCGGTCATGGCTTTGCTCGGATTGCAGCGGGCGTCATGCGTCGCCCAGATACGACTTGATCGTCTCGATGAAGCGCGGAACGGAGATCGGCTTCGATATATAGGCCTCGCAGCCGCCCTGCCGGATGCGCTCCTCGTCGCCCTTCATCGCGAAGGCGGTGACTGCGATGACCGGGATCTTGTGCAGTTCGTCGTCCTGCTTCAGCCATTTGGTGACTTCCAGGCCGGAGACTTCCGGCAGCTGGATGTCCATGAGGATCAGGTCGGGCCGATGCGTGCGGGCCAGGTCGAGCGCCTCCAGGCCATTGCGGGTCCTGACGGTCTCGTAGCCGCTGGCCTCGATCAGGTCGCGGAAGAGCTTCATGTTGAGCTCGTTGTCCTCGACGATCATCACCTTCTTCAGCATGCGCTCGATCCATGAGGCCGTCAGGCGGTCCGGCCGCGGACACGGACGGCGATTCCGTTGCCGGACCATAGCGCGAGATCATTGACGAAACGCAAAGCACTGGTGGGCGCGCCGTTGTCTGGCCCACAGGCCTGCGCTTGCCGCGCGGACGCCGCCGCGTTAGGCCGGGCGCGGTCAAGGGATGCAGCGCGGATGGCAAAGGGCATGAACCGGGACGAGGCCGAAGCGATGGCCATCGCTGCGCTCGGCCACGTCGCGACCGATCCGGAGCTGCTGCCGCGCTTCCTGGCCATCACCGGGATCGAGGCTGATGGAATCAGGCAGGCAGCGCGCGAGCCGGGCTTCCTCGCGGGCGTTCTCGACTTCGTCCTCGCCCACGAGCCGACACTCGTCGGCTTCGCGGCCGCGCAGGGCCTGCCGGCCGAGATCGTCATCAATGCCCGCCGCCTGCTCCCGGGCGGTGACGAACGCTACGAGCAATCGACATGAGCGACGATCCCGAGACTGCCCGCCAGATCGCCGAGCTTTCGCTCGACACGCGTCCATTGCTGGTTCTCGACGTCGACGACGTGCTGCTGGAGTTCGTGCGCCCCTTCCCCCGATACCTCGGCGCGCGCGGTTTCGCGCTGAAGCTGGCATCGTTCAAGCTCACGGGCAACATGTACGAGACCGCGACGGGACGGGTGCTGGAACAGCCGGAGGTCTCCGGAATCCTGGGCGATTTCTTCGACGCGCAGGCGGAATGGCAGCAACTGACCGAAGGCGCAGCCGACGCGCTGTCGAGCTTCGCGGCGGATGTCGAGATCGTGCTGCTGACGGCCATGCCGCATCGCCACCGGGAGGTGCGCCGCAGCCATCTGGATGCGCTGGGCTTCCCCTACCCGCTCGTGACCACGGAGATGGCCAAGGGGCCGGCCGTCGCCAGCCTACGCGGGACCAGCGGCCGCCCGGTCGCCTTCGTCGACGACATGCCGCACAACCTTCTCTCTGCGCAGAGTTCGGTCGCCGACGCGCACCTCTTCCACCTGATGGCCGACAATTCGCTCCGCGCGCTGCTGCCGCCCATTCCGGACGGAATCAACGTCGTGCAGGACTGGCAGGAAGCGCGCCCGAAGATCGCCGCCGCGCTCGGCGTCTGAGACGAACGCGGCCGGCTGGCGGGAAGCTTACGTCCCGTGATTGTCCGAGGCCGGGCCATCGCGTATCCTTCCCCGTCGCCCATGCACCCGACAGCCAACGATCCGCTCCACGGTTTCTGCCGGGACTGCCTTGCGCTACAGCCGGGCGGCGGATCGCGCTGCGTTTCGTGCGGCAGCCCGCGGCTGGCGCGCCACAAGGAACTTTACAGCCTCTCGGTCGCGCATATCGACTGCGACGCATTCTACGCGGCCGTCGAGAAGCGGGACAATCCCGCGCTGCGGGACAAGCCGGTGATCATCGGGGGCGGCAAACGCGGCGTGGTGTCGACGGCCTGCTACATCGCCCGCATCAAGGGCGTCCGCTCGGCCATGCCGATGTTCAAGGCACTGGCGGCCTGTCCCGAGGCGGTCGTCATCAAGCCCGACATGGAGAAGTATGTGCGGGTCGGACGCGAGGTGCGGACCATGATGCGCGACCTGACCCCTCTCGTGGAGCCCGTTTCGATCGACGAGGCATTCCTCGACCTCGGCGGAACGGAGCGGCTTCATGGCCGGCCGCCGGCGCTCGTCCTCGGCCGTTTCGCAGCGCGGGTCGAGAAGGAGATCGGCATCACCGTATCGGCCGGCCTTTCCTACTGTAAGTTCCTTGCCAAGGTCGCCTCGGACTTCCGCAAGCCGCGAGGCCTGTCCGTGATCGGGCGCGAGGAAGCCCAGGGCTTCCTTGCCGAGCAGCCGGTGACGCTGATCTGGGGCGTCGGAAAGGCCTTTTCCGAGACGCTGGAGCGCGACGGGATCAGGATTATCGGCCAGTTGCAGCGGATGGAGCGCGGCGACCTCATGCGTCGCTACGGCTCGATGGGCGACCGGCTCTATCACCTCTCACGCGGCATGGACGAGCGGAAGGTCCAGCCCGACCACGAAGCCAAGAGCGTATCCGCCGAGACGACGTTCGACGCCGACCTGTCCGGCACACAGGATCTCGTCCCGGTCCTGCGGGCGCTGTCGGAAAAGGTTTCGGCCAGGCTCAAGAAGTCTGGCATCGCGGGACGCACCATAGTGCTGAAGCTCAAGACGACCGATTTCAAGACGCGGACGCGCAACCGACAATTGGCGAATCCAACCCGCCTGGCCGACCGCATCTTCGCGACAGGCCTGCAGATGCTGGAAAAGGAACTGGACGGAACACGCTTCCGGCTGCTGGGCATCGGCGTGTCCGATCTCTCGGACGACGGCCGCGCTGACCCGCCGGACCTGGTCGACGTGGGTGCGCGAAAACGCGCGCTGGCCGAAGGGGCAGTCGACGTTCTCCGGGAGAAATTCGGCCGCAAGGCGGTGGAGACCGGCTACACCTTCGGGAAGGGACGCAACGCACATCCGCCCGAACCGCTGGACGAGGACTGACCAGGGGCCTGGCCCATCAAATCTTGCCCTGGGCGGTTGCGGCACCCGCCCTACCCTGCGAGAGAGCGGCCATGTCTACGCAGCAATCGATGGTCAAGGCCGTTCTCTGGATGGCGGGGTCTATCGTCAGCTTCCTCACGATGTCGATCGCCGGCAAGGAACTGACGCCGTACCTGAACGTGTTCCAGGTCCTCGAGATGCGATCTGTCATCGGCCTGGTCATGCTGCTGCCGCTGGTATGGCTCGTAGGCGGCTTGAGCGCCATGCGGAGCCCGCGTCCGATGATGCATCTCGGGCGAAACCTGGTGCACTATGCTGGCCAGTTCGCCTGGCTCTACGCGCTGACGCTGATCCCGCTTGCCGAACTGATCTCGATCGAATTCACCATGCCGTTCTGGGCAGCGATCCTCGCCGTCATCTTCCTCGGCGAAAAGATGACATTGCCGAAGGCCGCGGCCATCGGGCTCGGCCTGATCGGCGTCGCGATCATCGTCCGCCCCGACGCCAATGGCATCGAAACGGGCCATCTGATCATGCTGGCCTGCGCCATGGCCTTTGCCGTCTCGGTCGTCATGGTGAAGTCGATGACCCGCACGGAGAACACGGTGCGCATCATCTTCTGGATGCTGGTTATCCAGAGCGGCCTCGGCCTCATCCCGGCGATCAGCGTCTGGAAGACGCCTGCGGCGGACCTGTGGCCGTGGATCCTCCTCATTGCCTTCACCGGCACGTTCTCGCACTATTGCCTGACGCGCGCGCTCGCTCACGCCGACACGCTGGTCGTCATGCCGATAGACTTCCTGCGTGTTCCGCTTTCGGCGCTGATCGGCTGGGCGCTCTACAACGAGGGCGTCGACAAGTGGATCGTCATCGGCGCAGCGTTGATCCTCGTCGGCAATCTGCTCAACCTGCAGCGCCGCGCGACGAAGCCGCTGCCGGTCGAGATGCCTTGACGCGTCAGACCAGTTCGACTTCGACGACGCCCGGAACGGCGCGGATCGCCGAGGCCACTCTCGGAGAGATCTGGTAGCGCTCGGAAAGTTCGATCTCGACCTCGCCCGCCCCGCCGTCCTTGATCAGCACGAAGCTGACCTGACCGTCGCCGCGCGTGCCAAGCTGCGACGACAGCGTCGCGAGCGGCGCGATGTCCCGAAGATAGATACGCAACGCCTTCTGGACGCGGCCGGCCTCGTCCTCCAGCGATTGGACGGTCTGGATCCGCAGGTTGACGCCTTCCGGTCGGTCCTCCGCGGAAACCGTAATCACTACCGACCGGCCAGGTTCCAGCATGTCCCGGTACTGTGCCAGACCCTCCGAGAATAGAACGGCCTCGAACTGACCGGACGTGTCGGAAAGCTGGATCACCCCCATCTTGTTGCCGGTGCGCGTCTTGCGCTCGACCTTCCCGGTGACGGTACCCGCAAGTCGTCCGGCGGTGGCGCCGCGCTTCACGGCGGCGGAGAAGTCCGACCAGTTCTGCACGCGGAGCTTTTCAAGCGTGGTCCGATATTCGTCGAGCGGATGGGCTGAGAGATAGAAGCCGACGGCCTGGAATTCGCGATGCAGTCGCTCGGCCGGCAGCCACGCGTCGGCTTGCGGCAGCCGAATGGCTTCGGGACGGCTGGCGGCACCGCCCGCGCCAAAAATGTCGATCTGGTTGCTGGAGGCGCTGGCCTGAGCGAACGCGGCAGCGCCCATGATCGCCTCGACACCGGCCATCATGCGTGCCCGGTCGCGACCGAAGCAATCGAGCGCGCCGGCCATGATCAGACTCTCGAACACCCGCTTGCCGACCACCTTGGGGTCGATGCGCTGCGCGAAATCGTCAAGGCTCTCGAACGGCTTCTCCAGCCGCTTCCCGACGATGTGCTCGACGGCGGCATCGCCGACGCCCTTGATCGCAGCCAGCGAATAATAGATCCGGTTTTCGCCGACTTCAAAGTCGCGGAACGAGGTCATCACCGACGGCGGCACGACCTCGATGCCAAGCCTCAGCGCATCCTGCCTGAAGTCCGACAGCTTGTCGGAGTTGGCCATGTCGAGCGTCATAGACGCGGCGAGGAACTCCACCGGGTAGTGCGCCTTCATGTAGGCGGTCTGGTACGAGACGATCGCGTAGGCGGCCGCGTGAGACTTGTTGAAACCGTAGTCCGCGAACTTGGCCAGCAGGTCGAAGATGAAGTCGGCCTGCGGCTTGGAGACACCCTTGGCGACCGAGCCGGACACGAAGCGCTCGCGCTGCTTGTCCATCTCGGCGCGAATCTTCTTGCCCATCGCGCGGCGCAGCAGGTCGGCCTCGCCCAGCGAATAGCCGGCCAGCTCCTGGGCGATCTGCATCACCTGTTCCTGGTAGACGATGACGCCCTGGGTCTCCGAAACCAGGTGGTCGATCATCGGATGGATCGATGAGACCTCCTCCTCCTTGTGCTTGCGCGCATTGTAGGTCGGGATGTTCTCCATCGGGCCCGGTCGATAGAGCGCGACCAGCGCAATGATGTCTTCGATTCGGTCGGGCTTCATGCCGATCAGCGCCTTGCGCATGCCGGCCGATTCCACCTGGAACACGCCGACGACCTCGCCGCGCGACAGCATCTCGTAGGTAGGCCGGTCGTCGAGCGGCAGGCTGTCGAGATCGATCTCGATGCCGCGTCGGCGCACGAGTTTCACCGCGCGGTCGAGCACGGTGAGCGTCTTCAGACCCAGAAAGTCGAATTTGACGAGGCCTGCGTCCTCCACCTTCTTCATGTTGAACTGCGTGACCGGCATGTCGGAGCGCGGATCGCGGTACATCGGCACGAGTTCGGAGAGCGGCCTGTCGCCGATGACGATGCCGGCGGCGTGCGTCGATGCGTGGCGGTAGAGTCCCTCCAGCTTCTGCGCGATGTCGAGCAGCGTCTGGACGATCGGTTCCTTCTCGGCTTCCTCCGCGAAGCGCGGCTCGCCCTCGATCGCCTTGCCCAGTGTCACGGGATTCGCCGGGTTCTGCGGCACCATCTTGCAGAGCCTGTCGACCTGACCGTAGGGCATCTGCAAGACGCGGCCGACATCGCGCAGCACGGCGCGCGCCTGCAGCGTTCCGAAGGTGATGATCTGCGCAACCTGCTCGCGTCCGTACTTCTCCTGGACATAGCGGATGACCTCGTCGCGGCGGTCCTGGCAGAAGTCGATGTCGAAGTCCGGCATCGAAACGCGGTCGGGGTTCAGGAATCGCTCGAAAAGCAGCGAGAACCGCAACGGATCGACGTCGGTGATCGTCAGCGCATAGGCGACCAGCGAGCCGGCGCCCGACCCGCGGCCGGGCCCGACTGGAATATTGTGGGCTTTCGCCCACTTGATGAAGTCCGCAACGATCAGGAAGTAGCCGGGATACTTCATCCGCTGGATGATCCCGACCTCGTACTCGAGGCGCGCCGCGTAGTCTGCCTCCGTGTAGCCCGGAGTCAGCCCGCGGGTGGCGATGCGTTCCGCGAGGCCCTCGCGCGCCTGCCGCGCCAGTTCTTCACCCTCGGCGCGTTCGGCCGCATCGGCGTCCGCAGCGTCGCGCGCCGCGAAGCGCGGCAGGATCGGGTTGCGGTTCTTGGGATAGTAAGAGCAGCGGCGTGCGATCTCGATGGTGTTGTCGATCGCCTCGGGCAGGTCTGCGAACAGCGCCGCCATCTCGGCCGACGAGCGCAGATGATTGTCGGCGGTCAGTCGCCGGCGATTGTCCTCGGCAATGACCGCGCCCTCGGCGATCGCCATCAGCGCGTCATGCGCGTCGAAATCCTCGCGCGCGAGGAAGAATGCCTCGTTGGTCGCCACGAGGGGCAGGTCGTGGGCATAGGCGAGATCGATGGTCGCAGCCTCGATCGCCGGGTCGTAGCCTTCAAGCCGCTCCACCTCTACATAGAGGCGATCGCCGAAGGCCTGCTTGAGCCCGAGCAGGCGATTTTCCGCAAGCGACACGTGATTCGTCGCGATGGCCGCGCCAAGCGGCCCGCGCGGGCCGCCGGTGAGACAGATGATGCCCGCCGCCAGATCGGCGAGTTGCCGAAGGCCGACATGCACGGCTTCGCCGGGCGGCGTACCGAGATAGGCCTGGCTGACCAGACGCACGAGATTGGCATAGCCCTGCTCCGTGGCCGCGATCAGGACGAGCGGCCGGTAGCCGCTGTCGAACCGCTTTCCTTGGGGCTTGGGCGCTTCGGGTGCGTCACCGAAGTCGACGTCGATCTGGCAGCCGATCAGTGGCTGCACGCCCTCCTTCGACGCCTTCTGCGCGAACTCCAGCGCGCCGAACAGGTTGTTGGTGTCGGTGACGGCAATGGCTGGCGAACGCGACTTCAAGGCATGCCCGACGATCTTGCCAAGTTGCAGGGCGCCTTCCAGGAGCGAATAGGCCGAATGGACACGCAGATGCACGAACGGTCGTGATGCCGTCGCGCCAACACCGCCTGCAAGCGCAGCCCGCTTGATCGGGTCGCGCGTTTCCCTGTCGCTCGCCACTATTCTGCCGTCCGGGACTCGATTTTCCGCCTGAGCTATTGTTCGGGACCCTGCCCTGCAAGTCCAGTAGCATCGCGACTGGTCATGCGTTGCTCACACCCAGGGGAGGTCCGATGCCGACCGGCGAAATCGACAGAGGCGTCTCGGCATTGGAGAACGTCGTCCGGGACTACCTGGACGGGATGATCTACGTCGACGAGGCCCGCCTGCGCCGTGCGTTCCATCCGGACGCAAGGATCATCGGCCATTTTCAGGGCGCACTGGAGTGGCACGACCTCGACCAGTTCATCGGCGGTTGCCGCAAGATGGGCGCAGCGCCGGCGAACGAGCCCTATTACTGGGAAATCCTCTCGGCCGACGTCACAGGCGACATCGCCCTGATCAAGCTGACGGACGACTATGTCGGCGTTCGCTACACTGACTACCTGACACTTCTCCACGTCGACGGGCGGTGGCGCATCGTCAACAAGACCTTCTTCGCACATCCGGCATGACGGGTCAGCATGCGCACCCGACCAAAAAGGTGAGCATCATAGTCATCTTTTTCTTTGTTCCTTGTCTGGAATTGTTCTAAGGTGTAGCCAAGAGCCTGAAGACGGCGAAAAGCGCTGAGGAATCGCGACATGCGGCTGACCCGCCAGACCAACTACGCCATCCGGATCCTGATGTACTGCGCGGCCAACGAAGGCCGCCTGAGCCGCATCCCCGAGATCGCGGCTGCCTATTCGGTGTCGGAGCTGTTCCTTTTCAAGATCCTCCAGCCCCTGGTCGAGAACCGACTGGTCGAAACGGTGCGCGGCCGCAACGGCGGCGTGCGGCTTGCGCGTGCCGCGTCGAAGATCTCGCTCTTCGACGTCGTGCGTGTCACCGAGGAGAATTTCGCCATGGCGGAGTGCTTCGAGGACGGCGCGACCGAATGCCCGCTGATCGATTCCTGCAGCCTGAACGCCGCGCTCCGGGAGGCACTCGGCGCGTTCTTCGACGTCTTGTCGCGGCACACGATCGAGGATCTGGTCAAGGCGAGGCCGAACGTGCGCAACCTGCTCGGAATCGACCACGTCGCTCCGCCGCGCGCGTTGGCCGGCTAGCGTCAGCTGGCGACTGACTGGGGAAGCACGAAGGGCACGCCTGCACGTGGCAGGGCACCAACCTTCAGGTCGCACTCGAACACCCGGCTCATGATCTGATCGGACAGCGTCTCGGCGGGAACGCCCGCCGCGGCCAGCCGTCCACGGTGCATGACGAACACACGATCCGCATACATTGCCGTCAGGTTGAGGTCGTGCAGGATCGCCACGACCCCTCCCCCGCGACGCGCGAAGTCGCGGGCCACATCCATGATCGTCAACTGATGGCGGATATCGAGGCTCGACACGGGCTCGTCCAGAAACAGCCACCGCGGCTGGCCCTCCAGCACCGGCGCCCACACCTGGCAGAGCACGCGGGCCAGCTGTACCCGCTGCTGCTCGCCACCAGACAGTTCCTGGTAGAACCGCCCGCCGAAACCTTCGAGGTCGACACGGGCCAGCGCCCGCTCTGGCAGCCTGTCGTTCTCGCCGGGAAGCGCGCCGCTGCGGCCGTTCATGAGGCCGAGCTTCACGACCTCCCGCACCGTGAATGGGAATGACAGGGCGGTCGCCTGCGGCAGTACGGCGCGCATGCCCGCCGCTTCGCCCGGCTGCATCCTGCGCGCATCGCGCCCGTTGATGATGACGCTGCCCTCATAGGGAAGGTCACCCGACAACGCTTTGAGGAATGTCGTCTTGCCGGAGCCGTTCGGCCCGACGATGGCCGCCAGTTCGCCCGGCCGGACCTCGAAATCGACGCCGCTCACGATCTTCTTGCGGCCGATGGAGACGGAGACGTCGCGCGCTTCGATCATGGCACTTCTACAAATCGAGGATGCCGCGACGGCGCAGCAGGATCCACAGGAAGAGCGGAGCGCCGGCGGCAGCCGTGACGATGCCGATCGGCAGTTCCGCGGGTGCGACGATGGTTCGGCTGACAGCGTCGGCCAACAACAGCAGGCTCGCGCCGAGCAGCGCGGACGCCGGCAGCAGATAGCGATTGTCCGGGCCGATCAGCAGGCGCAGCAGATGCGGAACGACAATGCCGACGAAACCGATGCCGCCGCTCACGGCAACGGATGCGCCCGTCGCGGCCGCTACCATGACGATCGCCGCATATTTCAGCCGCTGCACGGGGATGCCCATGTGCCTGGCTGTTGCTTCGCCCAGTGCAAGGCCGTTCAGGCCGCGCGCGATGAAGCCGGTCCCGGCCAGCGCGAGCAGGATGATCGGCGCGACGGCCGCGTTCTTGCCCCAGGTGGCGCCGGCCAGCGATCCGAGGTTCCAGAAGGTCAGGTCGCGCAGCTGCCGGTCGTCGGCCATGAAGATCAGCAGGCCCATCAGCGCGTTGGCGAGCGCGGCCAGGGCGATGCCAGCCAGCAGCATGGTGGCAACCGACGTCTGCCCGCGCCGCGTGGAAATGCGGTAGAGGATCAGTGTCGTCACCAGGCCGAAGGCAAAAGCGGTCACCGGCAGTGCATAGAAGCCGAGCGCCGCGGTCAGCGGCATCAGGATCGTGCCACCGAGCACGATGACGGATACGGCGCCGAGCGCCGAACCGGCAGAGACACCGACCAACCCGGGGTCCGCCAGAGGATTGCGGAACAGGCCCTGCATCACTGCGCCGGAGACCGCGAGTGCGGCGCCGATGAGGATGCCCAGCGCCACGCGCGGCATCCTGATGTCGTACACGATGATCCTGTCGCGGTCGGACAGCGTCGAACCGTCGCCGAACAGTGCATCGGATATGACGGCCCAGGCCGACGCATCGGACGCACCGGAGGTGAGTCCGAAGATCGCGGTCGCCGCCAGCACCGCCAGAAGGACGAAGACCGTCAGCCGCGCGCGGCCGGTGCGATCACCCGCGACGGCACTGGATGTGTCGCCGGACATGGCGACGATGGCTGCACTGTCTGCCATCGTCTCAGTTGCCGACGGTCTCGCCGTAGAGCGCCTTGGCGACATCCCTCACGGCACCTGCGGTGCGCGGTCCGAAACCCAGCAGGTAATTGCCGTCGATACGGATGATGGCGCCCGCCTTGCCGGCCGGCGTCGGTGCGATGCCGGGATGCGCGACGAGTTCCGCATTGGCGGCGGCGTGATCGCCGCCACGGTCCATCATCAGGATGATGTCCGGTTGGGCGGTGATCGCCGCTTCGTCGGCGAGTTGCTTGTAACCGGCGAATCCCTCCACCGCATTGATGCCGCCCGCCATGCGGATGATGCCGTCTGCAGCCGTGCCGGTGCCCGAGGCAAGGATCTTGCCGCCCTGCATCGACAGGATGAAAAGCACGCGCTTGCGTTGCTTCACGTTGGCCGTCAGAGCCTCTGCCGCCTTGATGTCGCCATCCGTCGCGGCGATCAGCGCGTCGGCCTTCGCATCCACCGCAAGCGCCTTACCCACCGCGCGGATCTTGGCCAGAATGCCGTCGCGATCGAACGTTTCCGGAATCTCGATGTACTGGACACTGGCCTTCTTCAGGACCTCGACCGCTTCCTTCGGGCCGCTGCCTTCGAGCGAGACGATACCGGTCGGATTGACCGACAGGACGCCTTCAGGCGACAGCGCGCGCATGTAGCCGACATCCGGCAGCGACAACGCCGCTTCCGGATAGAGGCTGGTCGAGTCACGGGCGACCAGCTTGGCCTCCTCGCCCAGCGCATAGACGATCTCGGTCACCGAACCACCGATCGAGGCGACGCGGGAGGAATCCTTCAGCACCGCGCCTTCCTCGAAGGCGAGAGCCGGCAGGGCGCTGAAAGCGGAAACGGCGACGATGGCGCCGCAGAACGCGCGCCGGCCAAATCTGGCAATGGTCATCGGAAGCTCCTGTGCGGCCTATGCGGCCGTCGACTGCGGGATGCGCGGCAGGTTCTCGGCAAGGAAGCGCCATTCGGGCCGCTCGCCGCTGCCTTCCTGCCGGTAGCCGAAGAACTGGATGATCAGGCCGCCGTCGGCATCATACGCTTCCAGCGACGTGACATGACCGTCCTTCGTCGGCTTGCGCACCGCCCACAACTCGCGGATGTGGTCGGTCCGCAGGTGCATGTGGAACGTCTCGTCCAGGATGTTGATCCACGGCCCCATCGGCTTGATGTTCGTCACCGGTCCGTGGTGGATCTGGATGCAGCCGCGGTTGCCGACGAAGCACATGATCGGAACCTGGTCCGACGCCGCGTGGTGGAGCATCGCGGTCAGCGCGTCGCGATCAAGCGACCACGCATAGTCCTCGCCCACCATGCGGACAGCGTCCTGCCGGGCGATCTTCAGATCCTTCAGCATGCCGAAGAACTGGTGGACGTCGGTCATCTTGCTCCAGCGGTCGCGCAACTGCTCGACGTCCGCGCCGTCGCTTGGCGCAGGTGCCGCGACGATCGACGGCGTGATCGCTGCCGTCTGGCTCTGGTCCGACGACGTCAGCGACCCTGCGAGGTTCTGGAACGCATACAGGTTTGAGTTCGGTCGCAGATGGATCTTGTGGACGGCATCGCCGGCTGCGTCGAAGAACTGCATCGAATGGCGAATTTCCTCGCCGTCGCGCTTCTCGACGAGGAAGCCGTGCTTCCAGACTTTCGGAAAGATGCGCAGGTCGATGTGCTCGCCCAGCACCATGGCGTTCTGCTCGCCCGGCACGACCTTGTCGTAGATGCCGATCTTCTCGTGAACGGCGCTTTCATTGCGCGTGAGCGCCATCACCTCGCCGACCGCCTCCATGCCGGCCAGCACGTCGTTGACGCGCGGATCGATGCGGGTGACGCCATCGCCGCACCATGCGGCGACGAATTCGGCCTCGGAGACCCCAAGCTGAGCCGCGAGGTCGCGCTCGCGCATCTTCGGGTTGTCGGCCCGTGCCTTGCGGATCGCCGCGGGTTCGGGTTTCACCATCGCGTCCATATGCCGGTCTACTCCAGTTACGTGTTTGGCTGGCTACTTGTTGAGGATCAGCTTGCCCTGCCGGGTGATCTTCAGGCGGTAGAGGGCGCCTGCATGGGCGATGCCGATCTCGTGCGTCCCGTGGAAAAGTGACTCGCTGGTCACTGTTCTGACCGGGACCCGCACCTCTTCGGCACGGACGATTGTCACCGGCTCGCGGCGGTCGAAGCGGTAGTCGGGATTGTGCTTGTTCATGGCCTTCCCCGTTTGGATCTCACCGCTCTCGCGGCGTGATCCTTTTCTTGACTCTGATTATCAGCTTTATTACGGAGTGCAATACCGGACAAAACGAGTCAACATTAAAGACCGACCGGTGTAAGAAATTGAAATCCGCGAGCGAGCTCCCCAGCCAGCCAGCGTCGTGAACTGCGAAAGTGGAGTGGGTAAATGGGGCTGGTGTCTCGGAGAATGGCTGTTCTGCTCGGCGGAACAGCCCTGACCGTCATGGTCGGAACTGGGATGGTTTGGGCGCAGGACGAACAGACGACCAATGAAGCGGAAAAGCAGGGCCGCGTAACCTCGCTGCAGCGCCTCGTGGTGGGCGCGGGCGTGGAGAAGATCGCCATCAACACGCCTCAGGCGGTGACGGTTCTCGAACAGGAGGACATGGACCGCGAACAGGCGTCGACGACGGGCGATCTCTTCAAGAACGTTCCGGGCGTCCAGACGACGGGCAGCGACCGCGTCTTCGGCGAGGCGTTCAATATCCGCGGCATCGGCACGACCGAGAACTCGGCCGACGGCTCGCGCATCGTCGTCACCGTGGACGGCGCGCCGAAGTTCAACGAGCAGTACCGGATGGGCTCGTTCTTCTCCGATCCCGAGCTCTACAAGCGGGTCGAAGTGCTGCGCGGCCCGGCCTCGTCCACCCTCTACGGCGCAGGTGCGCTCGGCGGCGTGATCAATTTCCAGACCAAGGACGCAGCCGACTTCATCCGCGATGGCGAATCGACGGCGGTCCGCGTGAAGGGCGGTTATGAATCGAACGGCGACCAGCTGCTGGGCTCGGTCATCCTGGCTCACCGCTTCTCGGACAACCTCGAATTCCTGGCCACCGGCAACTACCGCCAGTCCGACAACATCACGCTCGGCAACGGCACGACGCTGATGGGGTCGGAGTTCAAGGCTTGGTCTGGTCTCGTCAAGGGCACGGCGCGCTTCGGCGACATGAACGAACAGGTCCTCCGTCTCTCGTACCAGCAGTGGCAGTCGGGCGGGAACGACCAGCCATATACGCAGACGAGCTTCGAAAACGCGTTCGGCACAACCGATCGCGTCGTCACCGACAAGACCGCCGTGCTCAGCTACGAGAATCCGGATTCGGACAATCCGTGGGTCGACCTCAACGTCGCGCTTTCCTACTCGGACACCACGAACGCCCAGAAGGGGCATATTGCAGGTCCGCCGACGTCACTCGCACCCGGCATGCCGCCCATGGTCATCATGCCGACCGGACCGGGCGACATCGGCTCGACGGCGATCCTCAACGACACGACCTACGGCTACCGCACTTTCCAGGTGAAGGCCGACAACACGTTCGACTATGAAAGCGATCGGGTGAAGAACTACTTCACCTTCGGTTTCCAGGGATCGACGCAGGAACGAACCGCGGCCCGCAATCCTGGCGTCGCGGCGCTTCGTTCGCACCCGGAAGGCAATGAGCGCAAACTCGGCCTCTTCGCCCAGAACGAGTTCATCTGGGACGAGAAGCTGACGTTGATCGCCGGCGTTCGCGGCGACTTCTCCACCCTCACCCCGGCCGCCTCGGTGATCGGCGGTGTGCCGATCAGCGACTCGGCGTTCTCTCCGAAGCTCGCCGTGCTCTACAAGTTCACCGACGAGTTCTCGGTGTTCGGCTCCGTCGCCCACACCGAGCGCCTGCCGACCATCGACGAGGTGTTCACCTTCGCGAAGGGCGTGAGCTACGGTCTGCGCAAGGAGAAGTCCAACAACTACGAAGCGGGCTTCACCATCTCGAAGTACGATATCTTCGAGACCGGCGACACGTTCAACATCAAGACGACCGGCTTCTACAACGACCTGACGGACCTGATCGAAACGACACCCGGCACCATCACGACGCGCAGCTTCTATAACGTCGGCCGCGCGCGCATCGAGGGTGTCGAGGTCGAGGCGGCTTACGATTCGACCTACGTCTTCGGCGGTCTGGCTCTCGCCATGATCAACGGCAAGAACCTGACGAACGGCTATGCGCTGCGCTCGATCCCGGCTCACAAGGCCGTGGTGACGCTTGGCGGACGTCTGCCTGACTACGCTCTGGAATTCGGCGCGCGGGCGACTTTTGCCGCTGGCGCTCCGAGCAGCGTGTCGACGGCTGCCGCCAGCACCGTGGCGAACCGGCCCACGCCGGTTGCCGGCTACACGCTCGTCGACGTGTTCGCGAGCTGGAAGCCGCAGGACGGCGCGTTGAAGGACTTCGAGGCACAGGTCGGCATCAACAACCTGTTCGATGTCGACTACCGCGATAACCTGTCGCTCGAGCGCGGCAAGGGCAGGACCTTCAAGATCACTCTGGCCAAGCGGTTCGGGATCTGACGCATGATTGACCGGCGGTTTTTCCAAGCACTTTGCGCGACCTCCGCATCGGTGCTTTCGCCGGTCGGGATGGGTGCGGCGGTGGCGCAGCAAGCGCCAGCCGCCGCGCTCACCCTTGAGCTCAATGCCGCGCAGCCTTCGGAAAAGGGCTGCCGGCTCACCTTCGTGGTGACCAACAGGCTGGGCGGCGATCTCGCGCGCGCAGCATATGAACTCGCCCTCTTCGACAAGGCCGGCGTCGTCGACCGTCTGACGGTCCTCGACTTCCGCGACATGCCCGACGGAAAGACGAAGGTCAGCCGCTTCGACCTGCCGGGCGCCGACTGCTCCGGCATCACCCGCGTGCTCATCAACCACGCTACGCAATGCGAAGGCGCCGGCATCCCGCCGGAAGCCTGCATGAAAGCGCTGAAGACCGAGACCAAGACCTCGATCGTCTTCGGGATCTGAACGACCCATGACGGCGCTCGGCAGCGAACCTTCCTTCACGCGCGGCGGCCCCGTCTGGCCAGTCGGGCTGGAGGGTTTGCTGCCTCGCGAACTGGCCGACCCGCGCTTCTTCCTGCCCGAAGGAGCGCTGGAGCGCGGTGCGCGGGACGCGATCGAAGCCTGGCACCTGGTCGATCAGAGCCCGCTCCTCCATCGCCCCCCCGCGGAACCTCTGGCACCGGTGGCGAAATCGGTCCAGGCGAAGCGTAAGTGGTGGACAGTCGCGGTCGTCGCGTCGCTGATGATCCACTCTGCCATCGCGCTGTTCTTCCTGGAGGGCGACGAGCAGGTTTTGATCGAGGGCTCCGAGCAGGCGGGCATCACCATGCTCGGCAATGCCAGCGAGGATCAGGTGTCCTCGGGCGACGCCATGACCGACACCGATGTGACGAGCGTGACCATCGTCCAGAATGTCATGGCGCGCGCGGTGGAGACCATCGAAGCCGAGGCGGTACCGGTCGAAGCGACGGACGTCGTCGAGACGCAGCCGGTCGAGGCCGAAGTCGCGATGGCGGAGCCTGTAGAGACGGTAAGCGAAGTCGAGCCGGAACCGATGATCGAAGCGTCGGCGCAACCGGTGCAGGCGACTGAAACGATGGAGGAGGCGCCGCCGGCACCGGCAGTCGATCCCGCCCCCCAGATCATGGCGATGGAGACGATCGCGCCGGAGAGCGATGCGACCGCTGTCCCGCCGGTGACTGACCGGGCGCCGGCCGCCATCTCCGAGACCGTCGAGGCCGTTGCTGTCGAAGCGGCCGAGACGGTTCGCGAGGAACCGGTGAAGGAAGCACCGCCGAAGGAGGTGCCTGCTCCCAAGAAGGCCGAGAAGAAGAAGGAGCCGCCCGCGCCGAAGAAGGCTGCTGAAAAGCCGGCTCCGAAGAAGGCGGAGAAAAAGGTCGCGGAGAAACCGGCCCCCGCCGCCAAATCGAAGACCAAGGCCGGTTCGGGCGGCAAGAACGCTGGCGATTCGAGGAAGGGCGCGGCCGACGGGCAGGAAGCCGGCACGACCGCCGCATCGGGCAAGAACGGCAAGACGGCAACGGCCGGCAACGCATCCGTCTCCAACTATCCCGGCAAGGTCGTCTCCAAGCTGCGGCGCGCGCTGCGCTATCCGTCCGAGGCGCGCGCCCAGCGCCTGCGCGGCGAGGTCCAGGTGGCGTTCACCGTTTCGTCGAACGGCAGCATCGGCGGCATCCGCGTCGTGCGCAGTTCCGGCTCGCCCATACTGGACAAGGCTGCGATCGAAACCGTCAGGCGCGCGGCGCCATTCCCCGCAATCCCGGACGGCCGCAAGAACTGGCCCTTCACCGTGCCGCTCGCCTTCGTGCGCTGAGCGGCAGAGCCAGACGGACGCATCTCGATGAACCTGCTCGAATTCCACGCCATGGCGCAGGCACGCGGTGACGGGTTGCAACCCGAACTTGCCGCGCTGTTCGAGCACCTGGCGATCCGCAAGGACGCCGCGACCATACTCGACGAGCGCCGACAGGTCCGCTTCGTCCAGTCCGGCGCTCCGCCTTCCGGCACGCCCGGCATCTTCATGCCAGGCAACGTCGTCGCGTTCCACTGGACCGCGGTCGAAACTGAGAACCCAGCAACGCCGCAGCGCGCGGCTAACCAGGAAAGGTGAACCATGTACATCGCGATGAACCGCTTCAAGGTCCAGAAGGGCTCCGAGGAGACCTTCGAGAACGTCTGGAAGAACCGCGACTCGAGCCTCAACGAGATGAAGGGCTTTCGCGAGTTCCACCTGCTTCGCGGCCCGGTCAACGAGGCCGAGGGATACACGCTCTTCGCGTCCCACACCGTCTGGGAAAGCTACGACGACTTCTCGGCCTGGACCAAGTCGGAGAACTTCCGCGCCGCGCACAAGAATGCGGGCCAGACCAAGGTAACCTACCAGGGTCATCCGCAGTTCGAAGGCTTCTCGGTCGTCGAAGGCGCCTGAGCTTGGCGATCGACGTCGCACGGACAATCCCGATCCTTCCGTCGCCCGACATTGCCGTTTCGCGGGCCTTCTATCGCGATCGGCTGGGATTCCAGGCGGTCGAGCCGGACATGGCGCAGTATCTGATCGTCCGCCGCGACGAGATGGAGATCCACTTCTGGTTCTGCGAGGATCGCAAACTGCCCGAGGTCTCGTCGGTCTATATCCGCGGCGGTCAGGTGCCGTCGCTCTATGACGAATACCTCGCGCGCGGCGTCGAACGCCTGAGCGCTTTCACGGTCAGGCTTTGGGACATGAAGGAATTCTATGTCCACGATCCGCACGGAAATCTGCTCAGGTTCGGCTGCGCTCCGCAGGAGCTCTGACGGCTACTCCGCCGCGGCGAGCAGGCTGGCATTGCCGCCTGCCGCCGTGGTGTCCACACAGACCGAACGCTCGTGCGTGTATGCAGCCGCGTTGATCGTCTCGGTCACAACCTGCACGATCGGTCCGCTACGCCCCGCAAGCTCGCGGCGGATCGCCCGGACCCGGTCCCCGGGTCCGACGACCGCGACCACATCCACCGGGAGCCCGGCCAGGGCCTCGATCGAAACGACGCCATCCAGCGCCTCGATCGGCATGCCGCGTCCGGTGAGGGTCGCGAGCGTTGCGGCCGCTCCCGGCGCGACAGCCAGCACCGCATTGCCAGCCGCCAGCGCCTGGACCGACTGCGCCACCAGCGCGTCGGCGTCGGGGCCCAGGCAAAGCACCCGACCGCGCGGGAACAGCGCCAGCGTGTTCGCTTCGCCGGTCGGACCGGGCAGGTCGACGGGGCCGAAGTCCAGCGCGGCTGCGGCCGAAATCGCGCTGGCCGCCTTGCCGCGCAGATGCTTGCGCAGAATCGCGATACGGTCTGTCCGAGTCGACCAGCCGCCCGCAGACGGATCAGGCATCTGCTCGGCCAGCCGCCTTTCGGGGATCTTGGTTGCCTTGCCCTCCACGACGTCGGAAACGCTGGCAGACTTGCGGAAACGCCGCAGATAGTGCGGCCCGCCAGCCTTGGGGCCGGTGCCGGACAGACCCTCGCCGCCGAACGGCTGTGAACCTACGACCGCACCGATCTGGTTACGATTGACGTAGACATTGCCCGCGTGGATGCCGTCGACGAACTGCTGGACCCGCGCTTCAATGCGCGTGTGCAGCCCGAACGTCAGCCCGTAGCCACGCCCGTTCACCGCCGCGATCACGCGGTCGATCTCGTCGGCCTCGAACGTGGCGACGTGCAGCACCGGTCCGAACACTTCGCGTTCGATTTCCTCGATGCCGGAGACGCGGAACACGTGCGGCGGCAGGAAACGCCCGCCGGCGTCGGCCGGATGCTTTGCGACCAGCAGACCCCGCGCCTCCATCCTCCGGCAGTAATCGTCGATCGACTGCTTGGCATCGTCGTCGATCAGCGGCCCGACATCGGTCGACAGTTGCCAGGGGTCGCCGACCGTCAGCGCCGCCATGGCGCCCTTGAGCATCGACACCACCTTCTTCTCGACATCCTTCTGGACGTAGAGGACGCGCAGCGCCGAGCAGCGCTGTCCGGCACTCTGGAAGGCCGAGGCCAGCATGTCGCGCACTGCCTGCTCGGGCAACGCGGTTGAATCGACGACCATCGCGTTGAGGCCGCCCGTTTCGGCGATGAGCATCGCGTCGGGTGCCGCCGTTTCCGCCAATTGCCGGTCGATGAGCCTGGCGACTTCGGTCGAGCCGGTGAAGCACACACCAGCGATCCGCGGATCGGCAGTAAGAGGCGCACCAACTGTCGGACCGTCGCCAGGAAGCAGGTGCAGGATATCGGCCGGCACACCCGCTTCCAGCAGCAGTTCGACCGCGCGGGCAGCAATCAGCGGCGTCTGCTCGGCCGGCTTGGCGATGACCGCGTTGCCGGTGACCAGAGCGGCCGCGACCTGACCGGTAAAGATCGCCAGCGGGAAATTCCATGGCGAGATGCAGGCTATCACACCTCGCGGATCGGTTCCGGCTTCGGCACTGATGGCTTCCTGCGCATAGTAGCGCAGGAAATCGACCGCCTCGCGAACCTCGGCGACACCGTCGGCGAGCGTCTTGCCCGCCTCGCGCGAGGCGAGTGCGAAGAACTCGACCGAATTGGCTTCATAGAGGTCGGCGGCGCGCGACAGGATCGATCCGCGCTCGGCAACCTGGCGGGCCGCCCAGGCCGGCTGCGCGGCGGCGGCGACACCGATCGCATCCCGCACCTGCCCGGCCGTCGATTCGGTCACGGAGCCGACACGGTCCGCCGCATTGGCCGGGTTGACGATCGGACGCGTCGCGCCGCTTCCGTGAACCGGCGTGATCGGCCGCGCCATCCATCGGTCTGCGCCGGCGAAGGCCATGCGCTCCGCGTCCAGCCGGGCCAGCGTTTCCGGATCGGTCAGATCCCACCCTCTGGAATTGACACGCCCCGCTCCGAAGATGGCGAGAGGTGTCGGAATCGCCGGGTTCGCAGCGACTCCCTGACGCGCTACCGTCTCGAATGGGTCGACCGCGATCGCCTCGGGCGAGACCTCTTCGTCGACGATCTGGTGCACGAAGGACGAGTTGGCCCCGTTCTCGAGAAGTCGCCGCACCAGATAGGCCAGCAGGTCCTCGTGTGCGCCCACGGGCGCGTAGATGCGGCAGCGCGTGCCGTCACGGACGCGCACGGCCTCGTGGAGCGCCTCCCCCATGCCGTGCAGCCGCTGGAATTCGAACGAGTCGCGCTCGTTTCCTGCCATCGCCAGGATGGCTGCGACGGTGTGGGCGTTGTGGGTCGCGAATTGCGGATAGATGCGGTCGGTCATGCCGAGCAGCTTCTTCGCATTCGCGATATAGGAGAGGTCGGTGTTCGGCTTGCGCGTGAAGACGGGATAACCCGGCAGGCCAAGCGTCTGCGCGCGTTTCACCTCGGTGTCCCAGTACGCACCCTTGACCAGCCGCACCATGATCTTGCGATCCAGGCGCCTTGCCAATTCGTACAGCCAGTCGATGACGAAGGCGGCGCGCGGCCCGTAGGCCTGCACCACGACGCCGAACCCGTCCCAGCCGGCCAATTCGGGGTCGGCAAGAACCCGTTCGATGACGTCCAAAGACAGGTCCAGCCGGTCGGCTTCCTCGGCGTCTATGTTGAGACCCATGCGCGAATGCCGCGCGGCGACCGCAAGCGACAGCATCCGCTCGGTCATGACCGGCAGCATCGCCTCGCGCTGCGCCACCTCGTATCGCGGATGCAGCGCCGAGAGCTTGACGGAAATCCCGTGGTTGCGGCGAATGTCCGTCCCGGTCGAGCCGCTGTTGAGCGACGAGATCGCATCGGCATAGGCGCGATGGTACCGCAGCGCGTCCGTCTCCGTCCGCGCCGCCTCGCCAAGCATGTCGAACGAATAGAGATATCCCTTCGCCGTCATGTCGCGGCCGTTCTTGACGGCCTCGGCGATCGTACGGCCGAGGACGAAATTCTCGCCGAGCTCGCGCATTGCGGTCGCCACGGCTTTGCGGATCACAGGTTCGCCCAGTCGGCGAACGAGCGAGCGCAGCGTTCCCTCGATGCCGCTCGTTCCTTCGTCGAGCACCTTGCCGGTCAGCATCAGCGCCCACGTCGACGCGTTGACGAAGATCGAGCTCGACCCACCTGAATGCGCCGACCAGTCCTGCGGTGCGATCTTGTCGCGGATCAGATCGTCCATGGTCTCGGTGTCCGGCACCCGCAGCAGCGCTTCGGCGAGGCACATCAGCGCCACGCCCTCCCGCGTCGAGAGCCCGTAGGTCGCGAGAAACGCTTCCATGAGTTTGGGGTCGGAGGATGAGCGTACGCTTCTCACCAGATCGGCCGCGTCGGCAGAAATGGCGGCCCGCTGCCCGGGGGGAAGGTCCGCCTGGGCGACAAGTCTGGCGACCGCCCGATCCTCGTCGGGATAGAGGTTGGCGCGCATATCGCTACGGATCGCGTCGAGCTTGCTCGGTGCCATTTTTGAGTCCCTCGGGATGCGGACAAGAGTGCTGCGGAAGGCGTCACGCGGCAAGGCCGCAGCGACGGACTACACGTAGCACGGGCCGGAGGAGCATTTGATCTGTCTTGCTCCCCAGTTCAGTGCATTCGGACTATGATGATGCACCAGACACACCAAGATGGACCGTGATGATGACCGAGATAGACCGTGCGGACCGTGCGATCGTCGATGCGCTCTCGAAGGACGGGCGCCTTTCGTTGGCGGCGCTGGCCGAACAGGTCGGCTTGTCCAAGACACCGGTCCAGGCCCGCGTCCGACGTCTGGAAGCCGACGGCTACATCCGTGGCTATGCCGCGATCATCGACCGGGAGCGGATGGGCGAAGGCCATGTCGCATTCGTGCAGGTGAAGCTGTCGGACACGCGTTCGTTGGCGCTCGCTGCCTTCAACAAGGCGGTTCAGTCGGTGCCCGAGATCGAACAGTGCCACATGATGGCGGCCGCCTTCGACTACCTGCTGAAGGTGCGTACCCGCGACATCGCCGCCTACCGCCGCGTGCTGGGCGAGCGAATATCCGCCCTGCCCCACGTGGCGCAGACCTCGACCTACGTGGCGATGGAGACGGTGAAAGACCGCTAGTCGAGTGTCCGCAGGAAGGCGATGAGCGCGGCCTTTTCCCGATTGGACAGTGTCAGCGGCTCGACCTCGCTTTCGCCCTCCGCCGCGTTCGGCGCGGTCCGGTAGTGCTCCACCACGTCCTCGATGGTCGCCACCTGTCCGGCATGCATGTAGGGCGGCCGGGTCGCAGCACCGCGCAGCGATGGCGTCTTGAAGGCACGGATCAGTTCGGGACCGTCGCGCTTCATGAAGTTCAGTTCCCGGCAGGCGTCCGGCGAAGCATCACTGAACGCGCCCAGGCAGTTGAAGGGATCGGAAAGAACCTGGGCCACGGCCGGCGCGCGGCCGAGGTCGGGCGGCAGGCCGTCGGCAGCCGGAACGCCCGTATTATGGAACTGGTCGTCGGTGAACCGCGGTCCGTTGTGGCAGTTCACGCAGCCGGCGCGGCCTATGAACAGCCTGAGCCCATAGAACTCGTCATCTGTCAGCGTGGCATCGGCGCTCGGCTCACGTCCCACGGCCACGGCGTCGGCATAGCGATCGAAGCGGGTCGGCTGGTGGACGATCGTTCGCTCGAATGCCGCGATCGCCTTGCCGAGGTTGGAAAAAGCGCGGTCGATCGCCGTCCGCTTGGCCTCGGGCATCGACGACCATGCCGCCTTGGACGCCTCGTCGCCGAGCGGGCTCGCATGGTCCGGCAACCCGGCGAGGTCTGGCAAAGCCCCGAAGATGTTCGTGTAGCGCTCCCCGAAAGTCGTCGCGACGAAGCGAACCACTGCGGTTCGGTCCATGCCGTGTTCGCGGGCATCCTCGAGCGGCGTCAGCGCCTGTGCCCAGAGGCTGTCGCGCCGCCCGTCCCAGAACTGGAAACCGTTGTGCGCCACGCCGGCCAGCGGCATGGAGCGCCGGTTCGTCATGGCAAGCCCGACCGAGCGCGGCTTGTCGTCCTGGAACTGACGGTCGATCAGATGGCACGTCGCGCAGGAAACCGTGCCGTCGCTACTCAGCCGCTGCTCGAAAAACAGCGTCGCCCCGAAGGCGGCGGCGAGCGGCTGGTCCGCGTATCGGTTTGAAGAATCTGCCGGCAGCCCACTCAGCCTCGACAGGGACAGAGACACGACAGTGGACTGTTCCTCCTCGCTCAGCGTCGGCCGGCCGCAACCCGACAGCGCGATCATCGCGCATCCGATGAAGACTGAAAGGAGACGCTGCGCACGCAAGACGTCAGAGCCTGATGTTGAAGACCACGTTGTCCTTGCCTGCGGCGGCGTCGATCGCGAACTTCAGTTCCCACCAGCCGGCCATGTTGAAGCGGACGCCGTCGACCCGGTAGCGCCCCTCGCCCAAATATGCCGAAACCGCTGGACTCGTCGGCAGCCCGTGCCCGTGTTGCGGCATGCCGCCGTCTATGGTGATCGTTGCACCCTCGACGGCCTTGCCGTCCGGCGTCGTCAGGGTCAGCACCCAGGCATGAAGCGGCCCCTGCTGCAAAGGCTCTGCCTCCGGTGCGATGGCGACGGCGTAGGTTCCCTTTGCGGTCTGCTTCGAGCGCGACAGGTCGAGGTCCGCCGGCGGCGCAGCGAACATGCGCATGCCGAAGAATACTGCGGCAATGATCGCCAAGGCCGCGACGATGATCAGTACGGTCCGATTCAAGACGCCGATTCTCCCCATATTTGGGCTCTTGTCCCCGCTTCGGTAGCCCTTCCAGCAACTGGAATGTCAAGCGGCTTCGGAAAGCCGCTTGGCCAACCGTGCCGGGCGAGTGTAGAGCGACACCTGACGCCAAGGGAGGGCTCATCGCATGAACGCCGGAGCCATCGCCTCGATCGGGGAATGCATGCTCGAATTGTCCGGAGCCGGCGAGCGGAACTGGACCATGGGTTTCGCCGGAGACACCTTCAATACTCTCTGGGCGCTGCGCTCGCTCACCGACCGCCAGTGCGACTATGTCAGCGCCTTCGGCGACGATCCCTTCTCCGCCGATCAGGTCACGTTCCTGTCGAACAGCGGCATCGGCATCGCATCAAGCCCGCGCATCGCGGGCGCGCGGCCAGGTCTCTATGCCATCACGCTCAAGGGTGCGGAGCGTTCGTTCACCTATTGGCGGTCTGATTCGGCCGCGCGCCGGCTGGCCGACGACCCGCGCGCGCTGGCGCGCAGCCTGGACGGCCGGGCGCTGCTCTACTTCTCCGGCATCACGCTGGCTATCCTCGAACCGGCCGCCCGCACGACCCTGCTGTCGGCGATTGCGGACGCCCGAAAGGCCGGCAGCACCGTCGCCTTCGATCCCAACTACCGCCCCCGACTGTGGCTCGATGCGCATACCGCGCGTGGTGCGATCCTTGATGCGCTGGCCGTGACCGATATCGCGCTGCCGACCTTTCCCGACGAGCAGGCTTTGTTCGGCGATGCCACGCAGGTCGATACTGTCGCCCGGCTCGAAGCGCTCGGCGTGGCGGAGATCGTCGTCAAGGACGGCGAGAATCCCGCGCTTGTCGCCGCAGACGGAGACGAACACGCCGTTCCGGCGATCAGCGTGACCGCGGTCGACACGACCGGTGCCGGCGACAGCTTCAATGGCGGCTACCTGGCCGCCAGGCTCGCTGGAGACGATGCGGTCAGCGCCGCAGCGCGGGCGCATCGCGTTGCGGCGGCGGTCGTCCAGGTCAAGGGCGCGCTGGCGCCGGTCGACACGCTGCGATCGGCCTTCGCTGGCTAGGCGGCGATCCTGAACCGGTACTCCGTCGTCTGGCGGTAAATGTCTCCCGGGTGCAGCACCGCCTGCGGGAAGTAGGCGCGGTTGGGAGAATCCGGCCAGACCTGCGGCTCCAGAGCGAACCCGGCCCACGCCTTGTAGTCCCTGCCGCCGAGGCCCGGCACGTCACGCGCTACCTTGTGGCCGGCGTAGAACTGGACACCGGGCTCCGTCGACCAGCATTCCATCTCGATGCCCGACTGCGAACCCTGCGCCCATGCGACCTGCCGCAGCGGCCCGCGTTCGGAGGCGAGACAGAAATTGTGGTCGTAGACCACCTGCTGACCGTCCTCGACATGGCGGATGCGCCGCGCCTGCCGGAAGTCGAAGGCGGTGCCGTCGACCGGCTTTACCGCGCCGGTGGGGATCAGTTCCTCGTCAACCGGCAGGTAAGCTCCGGCCTGCAGGAGCAGGCGATGGTCCAGAATGTCGCCCGCGCCGCCGTCGTCGAGATTGAAATAGGAGTGGTGCGCGAGATTGCAGAGCGTCGTCGCGTCCGCCGTGGCGGAGAACTCGACGGACAACGTCCCGGGTATTTTCAGCCGATAGGTGCAGGTCGCATCCAGCGCGCCGGGAAAGCCCATGTCCCCGTCAGGGGAATGGAGCCCGAGCGTAATGAAGTCCGGCCCGTGCAGGACTACACGCCAGACACGCTTGCCGAACCCGTCGGCGCCACCGTGCAGCGTGTGCTTGCCCAGAAAATTGGTGTCGGCCTGGTGCCTGCGTCCATCGATGGTGAAGCGACCTTTGGCGATGCGGTTTGCATAGCGTCCGGCGGTTGCTCCGAAATACGGCGACTTGGTCTGGTAAGGCTCGAACGTGTCGAAGCCGAGCACCAGCGGTGCATCGTGGCCGTCGAGCCGCAGATCCTGGAGAACGGTGCCCCAGGTCATGACGTGGGCGGTCAGGCCGCCACCTGATAGCCGGTAGCGGTGGACGGGTTCGCCCTCCGTCGTCGTGCCGAAGAGCTCCCCGTCCATGTGACCCGCCTTTAGACGCCGAGACCGCCGATGCAGACGTATTTGGTGTCGAGATAGTCCTCGATGCCCTGGTGCCCGCCCTCGCGGCCGACGCCGGACTCCTTGACGCCACCGAACGGCGCCTCGACCGTGGTGATGAGGCCTTCATTGACGCCGACCATGCCGTACTTCAGCTGCTCCATGACGCGGACCGTGCGCCCGAGGCTGGACGTGTAGAAATAGCTGGCGAGGCCGAATTCTGTGTCGTTGGCCAGCTTGATCGCCTCGTCCTCGGTCTTGAAGCGGAAGACTGGCGCGACGGGCCCGAAGATCTCTTCCTTCATGAACATCATGTCCGGCTTCGCCTCGGAGATGACGGTCGGCTCGAAGAAGGAGCCGCCCAGCGCATGACGCTTGCCGCCGGCGACGACCTTGCCACCCTTGGCCTTGGCGTCGGCGATGAATTCCTCGACCTTCTCGACGGCCTTCTCGTCGATAAGCGGTCCCTGCTGCGTGCCGTCCTCGAGACCGGGGCCGACCTTGAGCTTGTTGGAAGCGGCGGCCAGCTTCTCGACGAACTTGTCGTAGACGCCGTCCTGCACGAAGAAACGGTTGGTGCAGACGCAGGTCTGGCCGGAATTGCGGTATTTGGCCAGCATCGCGCCCTCGACCGCGCGGTCGATATCGGCGTCGTCGAAGACGATGAACGGCGCGTTGCCGCCAAGCTCCATCGAAACCTTCTTCACGGTCTGCGCGCATTTCGCCATCAGCATCTTGCCGACTTCGGTCGAGCCGGTGAAGGTCAGCTTCTTGACCAGCGGGTTCGAACAGAGCTCGTCGCCGATCTCGCCGGCCGAGCCGGTGATGACGTTGACCGCGCCATCCGGGAAGCCGACTTCCTGGCAGAGCACGCCCCAGGCGAGGCCTGAATACGGCGTCTGGGAGGCCGGCTTGATCACCGCGGTGCAACCGGCGGCCAGCGCCGGCGCGATCTTGCGCGACAGCATCGAGGACGGGAAGTTCCAGGGAGCAATGGCCGCGACGACGCCGGTGGGTTCCTTGGTGACGAGGATGCGGCGGTCGCGCCAGGGCGACGGCACCACGTCGCCATAAGTGCGGCGCGCCTCTTCGGCGAACCACAGCACGTAGGCGGCGGAGATGCCGATCTCGCCCTTGGCCTCGGCGAGCGACTTACCCTGCTCGGAAGTCAGCAGTTCGGCCAGAGGCTGCTGGTTGTCCATGATCGCCTGGTAGAGCTTGCGAAGCAGGTTCGAGCGCTCGAGCGCCGACGTCTTGCGCCAACCCTGGAATGCGGCCTCGGCAGCCTCGATGGCGCGGCGGGTCTCCGCCTTGCCCGACTTCGGCACGGTGCCGAGTTTCAGCCCCGTCGCCGGGTTGGTGACGTCGATCGTTGCTCCGGAATCCGCCTGGACCCAGGCGCCGTTGATCAGGTTCGCCTCTTTCATGAAGTGGCTGGTCTTCTGGAGCATTTCTTCTTCTCCCGACGGCGCGTCAGGATGCGCCGATCTTTCGGATTTCGTCGACGAGCGCGGAATCGGCCGGAATGCCGTCCCGCATGAGCCGTTCGCGAATCTCGTGGCGCCTGCGGCCCGGAAGCCGCGCGCCGGCCGTGCCGGCGACGGCATCGGCCAGTTCCGTGAAACGGGCCACCGCTCTTACCCCACCGAACGCGGCCGGATCAATCGCGATCATCAACTGGCCCGTGCCGGGCGGCGCGCCGTCTGCGTCGAAGTAGGAAGTCTGCTCGTAGCCGAAATTTGCACCGGTCAGGCCCGCCACCAGCATCTCCACCATCAGCGCCAGTGCCGTTCCCTTCGCGTCGCCGAGCGGCACCATCGTCCCGGCGAGCGCCGCCTTGGCGTCCGTCGTCGGCGCTCCGTCTGCATCAAGCGCCCAATCTCGCGGGATCGCCTCGCCTTTCTGCGCGGCGGCCATGATCTTGCCGCGTGCCACCTTGGACAGCGAAACGTCGACGACCACCGGCCGCCCATGCTCAACGGGCGCGGCGAAGGCGATGGGGTCCGTGCCGAACAGCGGCCGGCTGCCGCCCCATGGGGCCATCGCGCCGGGGGCATTGGAAAACATCAGCCCGACCAAACCTTGATCGGCGAGCCGCTCGACGAACAGCCCGGCAACCCCGGCGTGGTGCGACCGTCGTATGCCGGCGAAGGCAATGCCCTGGCGAGGTGCGAGTTTCACCAGCTCGGCGACGGCAAGGTCGAGTGCCGGATAGGCAAATCCGTGGCCGGCGTCGATCGCAAGCGCACCCGGCGCGGTCAGGGTCAATTCCGGGCGGGCATGACCGGCAACCTTGCCCGCCCGGGATTGCGCGGCATAGGCAGGCACGCGGCGCAACCCGTGGCCGCCCTGCCCCGACAGTTCGGCACCGATCAGCGCGTCGGCGACGGACGCGGCGTTTTCCGGTGAGGTGTCGGACGCCGTCAGCGCCGCCGCGACCAGTGCATGCGCCTCGCCGGCCGAAAGGACTATATCGGCCATCACACCCGCTCCAGCCGCGCCAGCACGCGGTCCGCGATCAGCGCGGAGACGCGCACGTTCGACTCCTCCGTCACCCCGGCTATATGCGGCGTAAGGATCAGGTTCGGGATGCCGGCGAACTTGGCTCCCGCCTCCGCGCTCAGCGGCTCGGTGTCGAAACAGTCGAGCGCTGCGCCGCCGAGCTTGCCGGCACGCAACGCCTCCGCGAGCGCCGCCTCGTCGACGATCCCGCCACGCGCCGCGTTGATCAGGACGGCACCCGGTTTCATCCGGCCGATCCGCTCGCGACTCGCCATGCCGCGCGTCGCGTCTGTGAACGGCACATGCAGGCTGACCACGTCGGCGATCTCGAAAAGCCCGTCGAGCGACACGTTCCGCACCACTTGCCAGGCTGGATCGTTCGCCATCACATGCGGATCGTAGGCCACGACCTCCATACCGAACTCTCCGGCACGCCAGACGACTTCCCGCGCGATGGCGCCGAGGCCGACGAGGCCGAGGGTCTTGCCGGCGAGTTCGCGGCCCATCATGCGCTGGCGCGGCCATTCGCCGGCTGCGACCGAAGCCGACGACAGCCAGGCCCCGCGCAGCAGCATCAGCGCCGCGGTTATCACATACTCGGCGACGGAAAGATTGTTGGCCCCGGTGGCGGGATAGACATCGATGCCCCGCGCCTCGCAGGCCGCCACGTCGATGTTGTCGAGGCCAACACCGAGCCGCCCCACGCAGATCAGTTTCCGGCCGGCATCGAGCAACGCGCCGCGTACCTGCGTACGGTTGCGCACGATGAGCACGTCCGCGTCTGCCACCAGCGCCAGGAGTTCGGCAGGCCGATCGACGAAAGCCGGATCGTAGCTTACGTCATGCCGCGCCCTCAGCCGAGCGACCGCGGCATCATCCATGAATTCGGTAATGACGATTTTCGCCACGTCCACCTCGATGTCTTCCAGCCGAGGTTAGGGTCAGAACCCTACGCGCTCCGGTAGAGCTTCGTCATCACGAATTCCCGGTGGCCCAGCGCTTCGGCAGCCGTGTGGCGGCCGTTCGAGGTCCGCACGATCATGTCGATCAGGGCGTCCCCCGCCTCGTCGATCGTCATCTCGCGTCGCAGGATGCCGGACACGTCGACGTCGACATGCTCGCCCATCGTACGAACGGTGCGCGGGTTGGCCGTGATCTTGATCACCGGCACGATCGGATTGCCGATGACGTTGCCCTGACCGGTCGGGAAGGTGTGGACGACGTAGCCGCCCGCCGCCATCAGTGTGACGCACTCGGCCGCGGCGGACGAAGAGTCCATGAAGTAGAGCCCTCGCCCGGACCTGGGCTCCTCCGCCGGACCGAGGATGTCGATGTACTTCGAGATGCGGCCGATCTTTTCGAGGTTGCCAAGCGCCTTTTCCTCGATGGTCGTCAGGCCGCCCTCGATGTTTCCCTTGGTCGGCTGGCTTTCCGACAGGTCGTTGGTCTTGAACTGCTCGATCACGTCTTCCTGGTAAGCCTTCCACATCGCGTACCAGCGCTCGCCGACCTCGGCGCTTATGGCGCGCGCCTTGGCGATATGCTCCGCGCCAGTGATCTCGGAGGTTTCGCCGAAGCAGCCGTAGATGCCTTCCGGCAGAAGCTTGTCGTACATGTTGCCGACCGTCGGGCACGAGCCCAGACCCGTCGTCGTGTCGCTCTCTCCGCACTTGGTCGACACCCACAACTCGGAAATCGAGCATTCCTCGCGCTGCAGTTCCGAGGCGAAGTGGACGAATTCCTTGGCGGCGCGGGACGCGTCCATGATCGTCTTCAGGTCGCCGTTCTGCTCGATCGAAAACGCTGCCACCGGCTTGCCGGTTTCGGCGATCCCGTCGGCGATCTTCTTGGTCCAGCCCGGTTCGATGCCGATCACCACGCAGGCCGCGACATTCGGATTGGCGCCGGTGCCGATCATCGTGCGGAAATGCAGGTCGAGATCCTCGCCGAACTGCAGCCGGCCATAGGCATGCGGCAACGCCAGCGTGCCCTTGATGTTGTTTCCCACGGCCTCGCACGCGGCGTTGGAGATGTCATCGACCGGGAGGATGACGACGTGGTTGCGCACGCCGACGCGACCATTTTCGCGGCGGTAACCCTTGAAGGTCAGATCGGAATATTTCGACCGCATGACAACTCCGCTTGGGCCTTGCACGGAAACCGCGAGGCGCGGGGATGCGCCCCCGCGCCTCGAGCGGCTACCAGCGCTTCGTCTTGAGGTTGTGGACATGGACGTGCCATCCCTTGCCCACATCGGCGACGAAGCGGCCGATATCCTCGCCGTACTTGATGGCGGTATCGCCAGACTTGAGGTCCTTCAGGGCGACCTTGTGGCCGATCGGCACATCGGCCTTCGCCTCGATCTCGAACGAGGAATTGTCGGCCGTTACGACCGCCAGCATCCGGGTGCCCGCTTTCAAGCCTTCGACGACGACCACGCCGACATTGTCCTTGTGGTCGTGAACGAGCAGGTGCGGGGCTTTCATGAGCGACCAGTAGGCTAAGTCTTATATAAGATATAAGATACAGAAGTGTGGCAGAGTCAACGCGAGCCGGGTAACAATCGACGCCATGAATCGCAGCGAAGCAGCAGTGTCGGCCGAACCGCGCGAGGAGGCCTTCTCCTACCGGCCGCTTTACGCGCAGGTGAAGGACAGCCTCGTCCGCCGACTGATCGATGGCGCCTGGCAGCCGGGCCAGTTGATCCCGTCGGAACTGGAACTCGCGCGCGAGATCGGGGTGAGCCAGGGAACGATCCGCAAGGCTCTCGACGCCATGACGGCCGAGAACCTGCTGGTACGCCGCCAGGGTCGTGGGACATTCGTTGCCCAGCCCGAGGAAAGCCGCATCCTCTTCCAGTTCTTCCGCCTCGTGCCGGACAGCGGTGAGCGATCGTTCCCGACCTCGGTTGTGGTCGACAGAACGGTAGCAAAGCCCGGCGTGGACGAGCGCGCGGCACTCGACCTATCTGAAGACGCGCGCGTCTTTCGCTTTCGCCGCATCAGGACGGTCGATGAATGGCCGGCAATCGCCGAGACGATCTGCCTCTCAGCCGCCCGCTTCCGGGGCATCGAGGACTTGGCCGACATCCCGAACAACGTCTATCGCCTCTATTCGGAACGCTGGGGCATCACCATCGGACGCGCCAGCGAGAAGCTGAAAGCCGTCTCGGCCGATACGGACGACGCTCGCCGGCTGGGCTGCGAGCAAGGCGCGCCGCTGCTGCAGATCGCGAGGACCGCCTACGATCTGGCAAACCGGCCGGTCGAACTGCGCATCTCGCTCTGTCGCACCGACAGGCTTCACTACAGTTCCGAGCTGCGTTAGCCGAATACGGCCGTCGCCAGCGTTACCCAGATCGTCGTCGTCACCACCGCGAACAGCGTCGCGATGGTCATCTGGTTGGAAGCCAGCGCCTGTCCAGTGCCGAGCTGCGTTGCGATCAGATACGAATTGACGCCCGAAGGCAGGGCCGCCGCTGCCACCGCCACCTTCGCCGTCATGGGCGGGAGGTCGAGTAACAGCACCATCGCGAAGGCGGTCGCCGGCATCAGGATCAGCTTGAGCGCGGACAGGGCCAGTGCGGGCCTGACATTGCCGCTGATGCCGAACTTCCTGAGCCCAAGGCCCATGGCGAACAGCGCCAGAGGACCGGCGATGCCGGCCAGCGAATCGACGAAGCGCTGGAAAAGTCCGCCGAGCGGAAGGCCGGTCGCACGCCAGATCAGGCCGGCCGCGATCCCGAGGATCAGCGGATTGCGGCCGATGCGCTTGAGAAAATCGGCGACAACGGCGACGCCCGTACGATCCGGTCGCCGCGGCCCGAAGACGTCGAACAGGATCATCGATGCCAGGATCATGATCGGCAGATGCACGGCGATCAGCAATGACAGCGTCTCGAAGCCTTCCTGCCCGAAGATCGACAGCATGAAAGGGATGCCGAGCAGCACGAGGTTGGAGAACGCTGTCGCCACGCCCCCGACCACGCCGGCCTGGCTGTCGCGGCCGAAGACGCGCGTCGTCGTCAGATGCCCGGCCGTCCAGGCGACTGCAACCGCGGCGAAATAGGCGATCCACAGCTCCCACGGCGCCGCGCCATGGAAATCTGCGCCTGCCATGGTCTTGAACAGCAGCAGCGGAAGCGCAACGCCGACCGCGAATTCCGACAGCGCATCGCCGGTCTCGGGCTTGAGATAGCCCGACCAGCCCGCCGCGTAGCCGAAGGCGACGAGGCCGAAAACGAAGAGGATCGTCTCCAGGAGCACGGACATTGCCGCCTGATACCACTTGCCCGCGCTTACGCAATCGTGTGTTGAGCTTCCACCATCCTGCCGCAATGGAATGGTCTTCGCGGCTATCGGAAGCAGCCACCGACGAGCATCACATGCCAGCCAGACGTCCCTCATCGGCCTCGTTCTTCGCCCGGCTCCTCGTCGTCATCGTCGGCCTGACGTTCGCGCAGGTGGCGATGGCGCAGGACAAGCCGACCCTGAACGGCGTCGCGCTGGTCATCGGTCAGTCGAAATACGAATCGATCCCGGCTCTGCCCAACCCGGCCAACGACGCACGCGAAATCTCCAAGCTGCTGACCGACCTCGGCTTCGATGCCCGCACGGTCAGCGACCGCGACGCGGGCAAGCTGCGTCGCGATCTCGAGCGTTTCGTCGAGGACGCCGAAGGCGCCGACGTCGCATTCCTCTACTATTCGGGCCACGGTATCGAGGCCGGCGGCGAGAACTGGCTTGTGCCGGTCGACGCCGACGCCGGTTCGCTCGATGACGCTTCGGAAGACCTCATCGCGGTGGGAACCCTTCTGGAAGAGCTGAAGAAGGTCGTGCCGGTCACGATCGTCATGCTCGACGCCTGCCGCACCAGCCCCTTCCCGGCCGGATCGGCGATCCGCGTGACGGCGGACTCGGAGCCCGTGCCGGTCGGCGCCGGCGGCCTGACGCCGGTACGCGGCGCGGCTGCAATCGGCAGTGGCAACCAGCCTGCCGCCGACAATCTCGGCATGGTGATCGGTTTCGCGGCAGAGCCCGGCAAACCGGCGCTCGACGGCGCGGCCGGCGGCAACAGCCCCTACGCCACCGCAGTGCTCCGCCACCTCGGCGCGCTCGACGGCGTCGAGTTCAGCTCCGTGATGCGCATGATCACCGAGGAGGTCTATCTCGACACCGGCGCGAAGCAGCGGCCGTGGGTGAACGAGAGCCTGCGCCGGATGCTCTATTTCGGCGTCCCGCAGGAAGAGGCGACGGACGAGCGGGGCAAGATCACCGGCGAACGGCGGCAACTGCTGCTGACCATCTCGGACCTGCCGCAGATCAACCGCTCGCAGGTCGAGCTCGCAGCGCTGGACGAAGGCGTCCCGCTCGATTCGCTTTACGGCGTCCTGCGCGCCCTCGGGACCGAGAAGATCCCCGCCGACCCCGGTGAACTGGGCACGATCCTCGACGCGCAGGCGGAGCGCATCAAGGAGATGCTGGCCAGCGCGAGGTCGCTTGACACCGACGATCCGGAGATCAAGCGGCTCGTGGCCTCGGCGGACGAAGCGATCCGCCAGGGCGCGATCGTCACTGCCCGCTCGTTTCTTGATGAGGCGGTAGGCCGGGTCGAGAAAAACGCCGGCAATGTCGACGACATCGAGGAACAGCTGAAGAGGAAGCGCATCGCCGACGCCGAGATCTATGGCCGCCGCGCCGACGCATCCCTGCTCGCTTTCGATTACCGCGCCGCGGCGGCCGACTACGGAAAGGCTTTCGATCTCGTCGAGAAATGGGACGAGAAGCTGCGCTGGAACTACAAGAACAAGGAAGCCGAGGCCCTCTACGCGCTGGGTGGCGCGACTGCCGAGGAGGCCGCTCTGCTCTCGGCCATCGATGCCTACGAGGTCCTGCTCGGCTACATCCCGAATGGCGAGGAGAACCGGGACTGGGCCATCACACGCAACAACATGGCCGTCATGCTGCAGACCCTGGGCGAGCGGGAAAGCGACCCGAAGAAACTGAACGAAGCCATTGATATATTTCGTGCTTCACTCGCAATTTTCGAGCGTGAGAAGGACGACGTCAATTGGGCGGCGGCGCAGAGCAACATCGGCAACGTCCTGCTCGAGCTCGGCCAGCGCCAGGCCGATCCGGCGCAGGTCAGGTCCGCGGTCGAAGCCTACCGTGCATCGCTGACCAGACGCGACAGAGAGAAGCTGCCGCTCGACTGGGCGAGTTCGCAGAACAATCTCGGACTGGCGCTGGTGGTGCTGGCCGAGCGGACCGGCGACATCGCGACACTGGCAGAGGCGGAAGCCGCCTATGCAGGCGCCCTGGAAGTATACACCCGCGCGACGACGCCGGCCGAATGGGCGATGGTCCAGAACAACCTCGGCAACGCTTTGAACACGCTGGGTGGCCTCAAGGGCGAGCGCGCGCCCCTGGAACGCGCGGTTGATGCCTATCGCGCGGCGCTGGAGGTACGCACGAAGGAGACGATGCCGGCCCGCTGGGGCACCACCCAGCTCAATCTCGGCAACGCGCTGACGGGCCTCGGCAAGCTGGAGACCGGTACCGACAGCCTGTGGAAGGCGGACGAAGCGTATCGCGCGGCGCTGACCGTGCTGACCCGCGAGACCGTGCCGCTGGACTGGGCGGCGGTGCAGAACAACCTCGGATCCGTGCTCCAGACGCTCGGCCAGCGCGGCGGCAACTACATGAAGTTGGACGAGTCGGTGGCCGCGTATCGGTTGTCCCAGGAGGTCTACACGCGCGATGCGTTGCCGACCGACTGGGCGATGGCCAGCTTCAACATCGGCAACAGCCTCAGGCTGATCGGCATCATGAACAACGATGCGGCCAGGCTCGAAGAAGCAGCCAGGTCCTATTCGGCCGCGCTGGAGGTCTACACCCGCGAGACGGTGCCGCATCAGTGGGCGCTGGCGCAGAACGGCCTCGGCACGACCCTGCAGACCCTGGCCCGCTTTCATGACGGCACCGAGACGCTGCACAAGGCTGTCGAGGCGCAGCGGGCTGCGCTGACTGTCCTGACCAGGGAGAATGCGCCGATCGATTGGGCGAATGCCCAGAACGGACTGGGCACCTGCCTGCTCAATCTCTCCAATTTCGAGCAGGACGCGAAATACCTGCCGGAAGCCAAGGCGGCCTTCGAAGCGACGCTCGAGGTCTTCACCAAGGACTACCAGCCGGCCCAGTGGGCATTCGCCGTGAACAATGTCGGCGACGTGCATTGGTCGATGGGCGCGCGCGGCGGCGGCAGGAAGGACTTCGAGATCGCACTGACGAAGTTCGAGGAAGCACACGCCTACTTCAGCGAAGCCGGGTTCGCACCGGTCGCGTCGCTGATGGAGGACAAGATCAAGCTGATCAAGGACAACCTTGCGAAGTAGGGACTAGATCTCGATTGCCCTGCCCGTTCGGGCGGATTCCTCCGCTGCCGCGCCGATCGCCACCGACTTCAGCCCGTCCTCGACCGTGACCTCGGGCGTACCGCCGTTGCGCACCATGTCCGCGAACTTGCGGTGCTGGAAGAACGTCGAGCCGTGGTGGTCGCCGGCTGCCAGGATCGAGTGGTCGACCTCGATTTCCTCCCGCCGCTCGATCTTGGTGTCGCGCGGCGAGACGACGATCTCGGAGCGCCGCTCGCGACCGTCCGCCGAGAACCTGGCCGGCCCCGGGATCAGCGCATCGACCCTTGCCCTGTCTCCGACCACCGACACCTGCTCCTGCCAGTACGAGCCCTCGGCGAACATGCAGAGATCCAGCATGGCGCGCACCCCGTTGGCGAAGTCGACGATCACGAACGCGTTGTCGAGGATATCGGGGCGGCGGCCGCCATAATCCTCGTCCAGAAAGTTCACGTCCATTCCGCCCGACGCGTAGACCCGAACGGCCTCGGAACGGGCCAGAAGGCGCATGAGATCGAAGAAATGGCAGCATTTCTCGACCAGCGTGCCGCCGGTATTGGCGGAAAAGCGGTTCCAGTCACCCACCTTGCGTAGAAACGGGAAGCGGTGCTCCCGGATCGAGATCATCCGGATCTGGCCGGCCTGGCCGGCGTCCAGTTCTTGCATCAACCGCTGCAGCGGCGGCATGTAGCGATATTCCATCGCGACCCAGACAGGCGCCCTGCCCTTGGCCGCAGCGACGACCGCCTGGCACTGTGCCGTCGTGACGCCGAGCGGCTTCTCGACGAGGATCGGCTTGCCCGCAGGCAGCACGTCCTCGAGAATCGCCGCGTGGGTATGGTTCGGACTGGCGATCAGATACGCGTCGGCGAGGTCCGCATCGATCAACGCGCGGTGATCCGCGAATGCGCGACAGCCCACGCCCGCCAGCGCCAGCGCCGACTCCCGCATCGCGGCGTCGGGATCCGCGACCGCGACGACACGCGCGTCGCCGAGCAGCGCGATGTTGCGGAGATGCTCGTGCCCCATCATGCCAGAGCCGATGATCGCGTAGCGCAACGTATCCATCCTGGCACTCATAGATCGAAGACCGGAATGCCGAGTTCGGCAGCGGCCGACTCCAGCGTGGCGCGGTGGTCGCCATAGGCGAGCGCAAGGTGATGCTCGAGCGCGCCGTCCATGACGGACTTGAGCATGCGCGCCGCCCCCGAATCGAAGCGGATCACGCCGGACGTACCCGTAAACGCCATCGGCCGCGACAGAACCTCGCCGCCGCCGATTACCGCCGCGGTCATGCCGCGCGCCTGGCTGATCCGGAACAGGGTGACGCGGCCGGGTTTCAGCGGGAACTCGAACAGCAACGGCATTCGCCGGTTGCTGTGGATCGTCGCGCGCGGCCGGAAGTCGGGATCGGCCATCGAGCGCGGGGCCTGGCCGCAATGCCAGACCACCCCGGTGTCGTCGGTCAGGTCAATGTCGACCAGATCGGCCAGGAAAGCCGGTGCCCCGGCGACCTTCTGCAACAGAAGTGTCGTCAATGCGCCATAAACGTCCGCCTCGCAGGCGCAGGGCGTGCGCGCCTCGCCCATCATCGCCACGGGACCGCACACCGCCCCGCCGTATTCGGTGAAGGTCTCCGGCCAGCAGCGAATGGCAAAGGCGTGATAGCCGCCCTCGGCCTTCAGCGCACCGAGTGCCGTGCGCAGCCTGAGCGATCTGCCGAGCTGGTCCTGATCGACGGCGTCCAGTCCGCCCGCAATCGCCTCTGCGCATTCACGCTCCTTTGCCGTTTCGGCGTTCGTCGCACTTGCCGCCCGTCCGAACAGCGTCGCGAGTTCGATTGGCTCGACAGTGACGTCCGCCAGCGCGGCGAGCTTCGCCGTGTCGTAGTCGCATGTCTGGAATCCGCCAGGGCGCTCCCCGATCCGGCCGATGCGCGCGCCGCGAATCGCATCGACCGCCGCCTTGCCGCCGTCGTTGCCGCGCCCAGCCTTGCGCGTCGGCCTGTTCTCGCTGAGCCGCCCTCCGCCGATCAGTTCGGCAAGCGAAACTGCTGTCGCCGCATCTTCCGGTTCGGCATGGAGATAACCGAACGCCCGGCCGGCAATGCCAAGAGCATGACCGGCCAGGTTCATGCCGCAGAAGGAGTTGAGCCTCAGACGTCCGCCCGCCCTTGGTTCCGGTATCGACCAGAACGCGAGCGGACAATCGAACGCCTCGCCGATCTCCACGGCCATGCCCGCGTCGGTGAAGGTGACCTGCATGACCAGGACGACATCCGGCTCGTCGGCCTTGAGCGCCTCGACCGCGGTTCGCGCTGCGGCTGCGTCGAACAGAAGCGACCGGCTCCCGGCGATGCGCGCGCCGGTCTTTTCAAGCGCCTTGAACATCGCCGCCGCCCGCTCTTCGGCGTACGGCACGTCGAAAGTCGGCCGCGCCAGCGGCAGGACACCGACCAAGCGCTCAGGGTTGTGTTTCATGTCGCTTTCGCATCCCTATATGGGGGGAATTGAACGGGAGGGCGGATGCGGCGATTTCTTTTTGCGACGCTGGCGATGTTGCTGATCGGACCGGCCGGGGCCACCGAAGCCGGCTGGGCGCTCCTGCGTGACGGCGGCCATGTCGTGCTGCTCAGGCATGCCATGATCACGGGCACGACCGATCCCGCCAGTTTCGACATCGAGAACTGCGCCACGCAGCGCAATCTCTCGGAACGCGGCAAGCAGCAGGCGCGCAAGATCGGGGCGCTGTTTGCCGCCCGCGCCGCGCCCACCGAACGCGTCCTCTCAAGCCGGTACTGCCGCGCGCTGGAAACGGCGCGGCTGGCATTTGGCCCCGCCGATGCGCTGGAAGCGCTGGACCTCACGCTGCCCGACGCGCCCGAGGCAGCAGCCCGCAACGCGGCCGTCATGCAGGAGGTCGGGGCCTTCACCGGCTCCGGCAACATGGTCCTGGTGACGCATCTGGAAAACATCCAGGCACTCACCGGCGCAGGCGCCCGCGAGGGCGAAGCCGTGATCGTTGCGACAGACGGCGACCATCTGCGCGTGCTCGGCCGCATCATCTTCAACTGAAGCTGCCGCGTCCGCTCACTCATGAGCGTTCCCGCATGAAGGCTTCGGCCTCGGCACGTGTGGGCACGCCTGCCCGCCCGCCAAATCGCGTACACTTGATGGCGGCGACCGCGTTGGCAATGCGGATGGCCTCTGGTTCTGCCATGCCCTCGCCCAGCATCAACGCGAAAGCGCCGTGCCAGACATCCCCCGCCGCAAGCGTATCGACGACCTCGACGGCGAATGCTGGGACGTGACCCACTGCGCCTGACGCGAGGAACGTGACGCCGTTCTCGCCGTCCGTGACGCACACCCAGGCACCCGTCTCCTGAGCCGCCTGCCTCAGTCCGCGCTCGACATCCTCGTGGCCGCAATAGTCCCGCAGGCCCTGCAAGGAGAATGCAACGTGGCTTCCCGCACGAAGCGTATCCATCGCCTCGTGGATAGGCGCTTCGGCATCGACGACGGCCGGCACTCCGAGCTTTCGCGCAGCGTTGAGGATCGCCGGCCCGCCCTGCGGCCAGCGGGTGTCGCAGAGCGCCGCGTCGAACCGCGCCGGTAGCGTTGGCGTCAGCCAGTCGGCGTCGAAGCTCATGCCCATGTCTCGGAAATTGACGATCTGGCGCTCGCCGCGCGCATCGATGAATACCGAGGAAAAGGAAGAGCGTTTGCCTTCCAGTCTCCGGGCAAGCCGGCAGTCGACCCGTTCCCTCTGAAGTTCGGCCAGAATCATGTCGGCGATCGCGTCGTCGCCCAGCCTGGTCGCCAGCATCGCGTCGCCGCCGAGCCTCGCTACGGTCACAGCCGCATTCGCCGCGCCGCCGCCACCGATGATTTCGGCGCCTCTTGCCCGGTACTTCTCCGGCCGTCGGGGCATTTCGTCCACCTGGAAGACGAAATCGATCACGGCGACGCCCGCGATGAGGAGCTTGGTCATGGTTCGGTTCGGGCGTTGTGACCGTCGAGGCGAGAGCCTACCAAGTCTTATATAAGATACAAGACTGGGCCACCTCGCCATGACCATGCCAACGTCGCGCCACGACAATGCCGCTTGCGACAGTCCGTCGCACCTTGTATGAGCGCGATGCCCGGCCGCAACCGGGGCTTGGTCAACGGCAGGAGCTCTCGGGTCTCCGCCCGTGCAGGTGGCTCTGCTTCCCTGTATGCGGACCTCGCTCCGGCACCGGGTTGCGGACCTAGCTCAGTGGCAGAGCGCCGGACGTCGTCCGGAGGTCGCGGGTTCGATTCCCGTTGTCTGCTCCAGGATAGCTCAGTTGGTCAGAGCATCAGGCTTGTAACCTGACAGTCGAAGGTTCGAATCCTTCAACAGCCTTCCAAGCTGATCCACCGAATGCGGCCCGGGGACCGGCATGCCGGGCGGCCTATTCCCAATCCGGACCTTCGGGCGAGGAGAAGGCTGAAGCCCCCGGCCTTCGCCGCGACGCCCGGCCCGCCGTGAAGGCCAGGACGCGCGACGGCCAACAAAGGCGGTTTCGGCCGCCCGCGATCGCCGCCGCGCTTCGATGCCCGCTCCGGCCGGTCCGTGTCGCGCGATGCGCCGGTCCCCGGGTTCGTCGCCGGAAGTGAATGACCGGACGTCAATGAAAAGGCGACCCGGCGACGCCGTGTCGAATGAGGTGATGACGATGTCGATGATCGATGTTCTGCTTGGGCGCTGGCGCGTCGTGGTGATGGAGAACGAGCGCGCGCTTCTGTTCAGGAACGGCCAGATTGCCGGCATTCTCGGACCCGGCGAGCACTGGCTCGACGGTCGCCCGCCCCATACCGAGATCGTCAAGCACGACATTCGGACGCCGGAGTTCTCCTCGACGGTGGAGCGCGCCGTGCTGGCGAAGGTTCCGGCAGCGGCTGCCGAGCATCTGGAAGTGTTCCGTACCGCACGTGGCGAGGTTGCGGTGATCGAGCGCGACGGCCAGATCCATGCTGTCCTCGGCCCCGAGCGCAAGCTGGTCGTGTGGAAGGAGGCCGGCCCGTGGAAGGCGGAGACGATCGACGTCTCGGCAGACCTGTCGGTTGATCCGGTTCTGCTTCGCCGACTTGGCCAGGCGCGACGGCTCGATCTCGTGGTCAGTTATGCGCTCGGCCAGCATCAGGCCGGTCTGCTGTTCATTGACGGAAACCATGCCGGGACGCTGACGCCCGGCGTCTACGGATTTTGGGAAGTCGGGAAGGCTGTTCAGGTAAGCGTGGTCGATATGCGTCGCCAGCCGGTCGATGTAACAGGCCAGGAAATGTTGACGCGCGACCGCGTGACGATCCGCGTCAACATCTCGGCCGACTATCGCGTCGTCGATCCGGTCAGGGCGGTCTGCGAGGTCAAGGATTTCGCGGACGCACTCTACCGGGCGCTGCAGCACGCCTTCCGCAAAACCATCGGCGCGCTCAGCCTCGATCAGATCCTGGAAAGGAAGGTAACCATCGACGATGAAGCCGCCGCCAAGGTGCGCGCCGACATGGCCGCGATCGGGGTCGAGGTTTTCGACATTGCGCTGAAGGACGTGATCCTGCCCGGTGAGATGCGCGAGATCCTCAACCAGGTGGTTGCGGCGGAAAAGCAGGCCGAGGCCAACGTCATCCGCCGCCGCGAGGAGACGAACGCCACACGTTCGCTGCTCAACACGGCGAAGGTCATGGCCGAGAACCCGGTGATGCTGCGCCTCAAGGAACTGGAGGCGCTGGAAGCCATCGCCGGCAAGGTCGAACGCCTGACGGTGCACAGCGGCACCGGCGGGCTTCTGAACGATCTCGTCAAGCTGCGCGATTGACCCGGCAGGACCGCCGCCTGGAGCGGCGGTCCGCGCCTGCCGCCGGGGTAACCACGGCGCGACATTCGCCCTTTTCCTGCCGGGGAAACTCGACTAGACACCGGCAAACTGAAAGCATTGCCCGAGGCAGAGGGACAGCCGTGCCGTCAACCTTCGAGAAAGTCGCCAAGATCATCTCCGACACGAGCGAGATCGACATCGAAACGATCACGCCCGAAAGCCACACGATCAACGATCTCGGCATCGACAGCCTGGACTTCCTCGACATCGTCTTCGCGATCGACAAGGAGTTCGGCATCAAGGTGCCGCTCGAGCGATGGACCCAGGACGTCAACGACGGCAAGGTCGCGACCGAGGAGTACTTCGTCATGAAGAACCTCTGCGCGAAGATCGACGCGCTCGTCGCCGCCAAGGCCGCGGCTTGACGCCACACGACCGGTGAAACACAAGACCGCATGAACCCGCGTGACGTCGTCATCACCGGCATCGGTCTCGTCTCGTCGCTGGGCGAAGGCACTGAGGCGCACTGGAATGCCATTTCCTCCGGCCCCGTGAAGCCGCGCATCGACGCGGACCGCTTCGCCCCCTATTCCGTCCACCCCCTGCCCGAGATCGACTGGAACCTGCAGATCGCCAAGCGCGGCGACCAGCGGCAGATGGAGCCGTGGCAGCGGATCGGCACCTACACGGCCGGCCTCGCGCTGGACGATGCTGGCATCAAGGGTAACGACGCGCTCTGTGCGACCATGGACATGATCGTCGCGGCGGGCGGCGGCGAGCGCGACAGTGCCGTCGACGAGGCGATCCTCGCCGCCTCCGAGAGACGCAATGACCGTGGCGTGCTCCTGAACGAGAAGCTGACGACCGAGCTCCGCCCGACGCTTTTCCTGGCGCAGCTGTCCAACCTGCTCGCCGGCAACATCTCCATCGTCCACAAGGTCACCGGCTCCTCCATGACCTTCATGGGCGAGGAAGGCGCTGGCGTCGCTGCGATCGACACCGCCGCCGAGCGCATCCGCTCCGGTCAGTCGACGCATGCGCTGGTCGGCGCCGCGTACAACGCCGAGCATCCCGACATGCTGCTTGCCTATGAACTCGGCGGCAAGCTGCACCGCGGACCATGGAAACCCGTCTGGGATCGTGGGGCGTCGGCCGGCGGTGGCGTCGTCACCGGGTCCGGCGGCGCATTTCTGGTGCTGGAATCGCGCGCGCATGCCGAGGCGCGCGGCCGCAGGCCCTATGCCACGCTGGGACCGGTCGCTTCAGGGCGTTCGCGCCGGGACGCCGGCACCCTGCGCACGGGCATTGAAGGACTTCTGTCGGAGGCGTCAGGCGGAGCCGCGCCTGACCTCATGATCTCCGGCGCCTCCGGCGACCGGCTCGCGACCGAAGCCGAAATCGCGGCGATCAGGGGCTCCGGCGCAAAGGCCTGGCGCGGCATGTCGAGCGCGGTCGGGCACCTGAAGGAGGGCCAGTTCCCCTTCGCGCTCGCCATTGCCGCGCTCGCCATGCACAAGGGCGCGGCGCCCGGCCCGCTCGACGCATCGGAACCCGCCTTCAACGGAACGCCCGGGTCGGCGGTCGCAACCGCGATAGGCTTCTACAGGTTCGAAGGGGCAGCGGTCGTCACCGCGCCCTGAGGGAAACGACCATGAAGACGACGGATCACCAGGGACGGCCGATCGTGGCGGTGACGGGCATCGGCGTCGTCACCTCGCTGGGCGTCGGCAAGGCCGACAACTGGCGCCGGCTGACGTCCGGCGAATCCGGTATCCATCCCATCAGCCGTTTCCCGGTCGACCATCTCAACACGACGATCGCGGGCACCGTGGATTTCCTCGGCGCCAGCGGCAAGGGCGCCAGTGCCCTCACCTTCGAACTCGCGGAAAAGGCGGGCTCGGAGGCTTTGGCCCAGGCAGGCCTCGACGGCGGCAGCTTCGCCGGCCGTTTGTTCCTCGCCTCGCCGCCGGTCGAACTCGGCTGGGATGACAGGCTGAGGCTGAACGGCCGCTCGGATACGGACAGCGGCTACAAGCGCCTACTGGCCATCGCCGCCGCCGCCGAGAACGGTCAGATTTTCGAGAGCGTGATGTTCGGTACCACCGCCGACCGGCTCTCAGACCGTTTCGACACGCGCGGCCTGCCGGTCACGCTGTCGACTGCCTGCGCATCCGGCGCAACTGCCATCCAGCTCGGAGCCGAGTCGATCCGTCGTCGCGAGGCAGACAGGGCGCTCGCGATTGGCGCCGACGGCTCCGCGACCGAGGAAGCGTTGATCCGCTTCTCGCTGCTCTCCGCGCTGTCGACCCAGAACGAGAACCCCATCAAGGCGTCGAAACCGTTTTCGAAGGACCGCGACGGCTTCGTCCTGGCCGAGGGCGCCGGCGCGCTGGTGCTGGAGTCGCTGGAAAGCGCCATCGCGCGCGGCGCCGAGGTGCTGGGCATCCTGCGGGGCTGCGGCGAACGTGCCGACGACTTCCACCGCACCCGTTCCAAGCCGGACGGCTCGCCGGCGATCGCCGCGGTGCGCGCCGCGCTGGCCGACGCGGGCCTTACCGAGGACCAGATCGACTACGTAAACGCCCATGGCACCTCGACGCCCGAGAACGACAAGATGGAGCACATGTCTCTGTCGACCGTGTTCGGCCCGCGCATGCGGTCCATCCCGATCTCGTCGAACAAGTCGATGATCGGCCACACGCTGTCCGCCGCCGGCGCGGTCGAGGCGGCTTTCTCGCTTCTGACCATGCGCGAAGGTACGATCCCGCCGACCATCAACTACGACCAGCCGGACCCGGCGATCGACCTCGACGTCGTGCCGAACGTCAAGCGCGGCGCCGACGTGCGCGCCGTGCTCTCGAACTCCTTCGGTTTCGGCGGGCAGAATACCTGCCTTGTCATGGCCCGAGAACCGTTCTAAGCGACCCCGTTTCTCGGGACCCGCCACATGCGCGCATTGCAGCTCATCGAGGATCGGCGGCTCGAAGCCGTCGACCTGCCGCCTCCCCCGCCGCCCGCGGCCGGCGAGGTGACGCTGCGCGTCAAGGCCGTCGCGTTGAACCACATCGACGTCTGGGGCTGGCGCGGCATGGCCTTCGCCAAGCGCAAGCTGCCGCTGACCATCGGCGCGGAAGCCTCGGCGGAGGTTGCGGCGTTGGGGCCGGGCGTCTCGGGGTTCGTCCCTGGGCAGTTGGTGTCGGTCTACGGCGCCCGGGTATGCGGGCTCTGCCGCGCTTGCCGGGAGGGCCGCGACAATCTCTGCGAGCATGTGGGCGGCGTCCACGGCTTCCATCTCGATGGTTTCGCACAGGAACTGATCAACATCCCGGCGCGCCAGCTCGTACCCGCGCCGCCGGGTGTCGACGCGATCGGTGCCGCCGTAGCGCCGGTCACCTTCGGAACGGTCGAGCACATGCTGTTCGACAACGCCAAGCTGCAACCGGGCGAAACGATTCTGATCCAGGCAGGCGGTTCGGGCATCGGCACGGCCGCGATCCAGCTTGCCCGCCGCATGGGCTGCACGATCATCACGACCGTCGGCTCGGCCGACAAGATCGAGAAGGCAATAGCGCTGGGCGCCGACCATGTCATCAACTACCGCGAGGACCGCTTCGAGAGCGTCGTGCGCAAGCTTACTGGCAAGAAGGGCGTCGACGTCGTGTTCGAGCACGTCGGCGCCGACACATGGGCGGGCTCGATGCTGTCGATGAAGCGCGGCGGTCGCCTCGTGACCTGCGGCTCGACCTCGGGCATCTCCACGCAGATGAACCTGATGCAGCTGTTCCAGCAGCAGCTGAAGATCTTCGGTTCGTTCGGCTGCCGCATGGAGAACATGGCGAACGCGATGCAGAAGATGGCTGCGGGACTGGTGAAGCCGGTAGTCGATACCGAAGTGGACTTCGCTTCGATCGGCCGTGCGCTGGAGCGCATGGAAGGCCGCGACGTCTTCGGCAAGATCATCTTGCGGGTCGCCTGAAGTGGCCGCTCCGATGGCCAGGGGCTGATGCGGCCTCGCGTCGTCGCAACGCTGCGACGCCTGCAGGGCGTGCGCTACTGGCTCGAAGCGCAGGTCGCGATGGCGCTCTTCGGGCTGCTGCGCATGCTGCCGCCCCACCGCGCTCTCGATTTCGCCGACCGCTTCGCGCGGCGCGTTGGCCCCTGGTTCGGCCGCCACCGGACAGCGCTGGGCAATTTGCGCGCAGCCTATCCGGAGAAGACGGAAGCGGAGATTCAGGCCATCGCCTCTGACATGTGGGGCAACATGGCAAGACTCGCGGCCGAGTACATCTTTCTCGACTTTCTGCTCGCGCGCCGCCCGGGTCAGCTTTTTCCGGATGCTGTCGAGGTCGTCGGGGCCGACATCTTTGAGCAACTGCTGGCGGAGAAGGACAGGCCGCACGTCATCTTTTCCGGCCACATCGGAAACTTTGAGCTTCTGCCGATTGCGGCAGGGCTTTACGGACTGCCGATCACGGTGATGTTCCGCCCTCCGAACAACCCCTACATCGCCGACTACATTCAGCGGAAAAGGGCGGCGATGTCGGGCGGGCTGCTGCCGTCGCATTCCGGCGCCGCGTTCAAGCTGGCGCAGGTTCTGGACGCCGACGGGAATGTCGGCGTGCTGGTCGACCAGAAGTTCGACCGGGGCGTCCGCTCGACGTTCTTCGGACGGCCCTGCGACACAAATCCCCTCGTGCCCAAACTCGCTCGCCAGTTCGACTGCGACGTGTATCCGGCCCATGTCGTCCGATTGCCGGGCAACCGTTTCAGGATCGAGCTTGAGGAGAAGCTGGACCTGCCGCGCAACGAGACGGGCGCCGTCGATGTCAACGCGACGGTCCAGTTGCTGAACGACGTCGTCGAGCGCTGGGTTCGCGCCGAACCCGCGCAATGGATGTGGTTCCACAAGCGCTGGTCGCTGTCGCCCTTTGCCCGCGGTATCAGGAAGTAGCTGGTCAGCCTCCGTAGTAGCTCATCACGGCGTGACGGGCTTCGGCGAAGAACAGCCAGCGTTCGACGACGATCCCCAGGCCGAAGAGGACGATCGCGGCAAGCATGCCGACGAGCGCAGGCGCGCCCGGTCCGCCGAACGCGATGACGATCAGGATCGCCGCGGGGATGATCCCGCCGTAGATGACGGCAAGCCGGCCAAGCTTTGCAGCGTGTTTGCGGGCGACGCGGAAGCCCATCTCGCGGGTCAGGTAGTTCTCGGTTCCATGGGGCCGCTCTAAAAGACGAACCCTGCCGATATGCCCCAGCCCCGTCGCGCTCTCCGCAGTCGACGTCGCCGTCATCGAGCGCGCCCGCCGCCACCACGACATCTTGATCGCCCACGCGAGCGCGATGACCAGTGCCGTTGCGATCAGGAAGCGTGCCGTATGCACGCTGCCACCACCGAGCGCGGCGAAGGTGGCGAAGAGGCTGCCGCCGGCGCCGGCGAAGGCCAGGTAGCAGGCTGGCGTCAGCGGCGTATGCCACGCATCGACGGACTTGAGCGACGCATAGATCATCGCTGTGCAGTAGACCGTCACGGCCGCCAGCACGCTGCCGAACAGCCCGGCCACCGGGGAATAGGCACCCTGGAACAGCGACAGCCAGGCCGAGACGCAGAGCGGGACGAAGGTGATGATCGCCATCAGGCCTTCGCGCGACAGCCAGCTCGACCGCCACTGCGAAAAGGCCCGCCATGCACGCTGCGGATTGCCGAGGTGAAGCGTCGACGACATGAGACCGCCGCCGATCAGGACGAGTGCCAGCACATGTGCGATCTTTGTCGCGATCGCGCCGGCGTCGAGCAGGCCAAGCCCAAGCACGGCGGCAAGGCCGTAGCCGAGGCCGGAGAGCGTGGTGAAGGCGATGATGGATGGGGCCGGATGCATGGCTGCGATCAGATCCGGTCCAGGACGCCGTCCAGCCAGGCGAAGAAGCCGGATGCGCCTTCGGTCTCGTCCTTCGTTCGGGCCGATGCGGCCAGCGGCCTGCGTGGACGTGGCGGGAGATACTTGTTGACGGGGCGCGTACCCTGCTCCGGCATCAGGTCCATGCCCCCACGCGCCGCCACCATGATCGACACGGCCGATGCCGGATCGCCGAGGTCGCCGAAATGGCGCGCATTGGCCGGGCATGTCCTGACGCAGGACGGCACGCGGTCGATCTCCTTCAGCGTCTCGTTGTAGATGCGGTCGACGCAGAGCGTGCATTTCTTCATGACGCCCGCCGCGACATCCATCTCGCGCGCACCATAGGGGCAGGCCCAGGCACAAAGCCCGCAGCCGATGCACTTGTCCTCGTCGACCAGTACAATGCCGTCCGCCCCCCGTTTGTAGGAAGCTCCGGTCGGGCAGACCGTGACGCAGGGCGCATCCTCGCAATGCAGACAGGATTTCGGGAAATGGACGATTCGGGCGTCGCCGGCTTCGCCGACCACCTGCCCGCCCTCAGGCACGACCTCGAAGCCGTGGACGCGGTTCAGGAACGCGCCCGACACGTCCGCGCCATAAGGGTGCTGGTCGGAGAGCGCGTTGCCGTACCCGCCAGTATTCCATTCCTTGCAGGAGACGACGCACGCGTGGCAGCCGACGCAGACGTCGAGGTCGATCACCAGGCCCAGCTTCGTTGTTCCGGGTGCGGGCAGGCTCGTCATTGCGACCACTCCTGCCCGTAGCGCAGTTCATCTGGACGGCGGTCGTCGGGAACCAGCGCTTTGATCTCCATGAAGACGGGCTCGCTGCGTTCCGCCGGCTCCGCCTTCTCGATCCGCACCTTGAGGTCGTACCAGGCGGCCTGCCCGGTGACCGGGTCCGAATTCGACCAGCGCATCCCGTCGCCCTTGGGCGGGAGAAGTTCGTTGATCAGGTGATTGAGAAGAAAGCCCTTGTTTCCTTCGGGAGCATCAGTTGACAGACCCCACGCGCCCCTGCGCTTGCCGATCGCGTTCCAGGTCCAGACGGTATCGCCATTCACGGCCTCCATCCGGGCGACGGGCACCCGGATGCGCCCGTGCCGCGACGTGACCCATGCCCAGTCACCGTCAGAGAGACCCAGCCGGTCGCAAAGCATGCCCGGCACGAACAGCGCATTCTGGGTGTGAATCTGCCTCAGCCATGCGTTCATCGAACCCCAGGAGTGGTACATGGCCATCGGCCGCTGGGTCAGCGCGTGAAGCGGAAACTCCTCGCCGTCGTCCTCGCCGAAAGGCGCATACCACTCAGGAAGAGGATCGAAGGCGGAGAGGATTCGTCCCCGGTGCGTCGCCGGCGCGACCGGCTCGCGTACGCCCTCGGCTGACAGTCGGAACTTCTGCAGGATCTCCGAATAGAGTTGGAAGGTGACCGGCTGCGGCTTGTCGAAGAACCCCATCTCGACCGCGAAGTCCTGGTAGGCGCTGTTGGCGTGCTTGAAGAAGCGCGCTTCGGGCGGGATATGCGCCACGAAGAACGACCCGTTCTCGATGTAGCGCTTCAACTGATCCGGGTTGGCCGCCCCCCTGCCCGTACGGTCGCCGTTGCGGCCGCGAAAGCCGGCAAGTGGCCCGATTCCGGGCCGCCGCTCATGGCTGACGATGTAGTGGGCGTAGTCGCGGTAGAGGCCTTGGCCCCGGCTGTCGACGAAGCCCGGTAGCCTGAGCCGCGTGCCGAGGTCGATCAGCACCGACTGGAAGCCGCGCACGTCCCTGTCCGGCTCGACCACCGGCCAGCGAATGGCGTCCTGTACCGAATCCGGCTCCGAGATAGGCCGGTCGAGCAGTGAAATGCAGTCGTGCCTTTCGAGGTAGGTCGTGTCCGGCAGGATCAGGTCCGCATAGGCAACCATCTCGGACGCGTACGCATCGGAGTAGATGATCTTCGGGATGCGATATTCGCCGGTCACCTCGTCCTTGTCCTCCAGCATGCGGATGACGCCCGCCGTGTTCATCGACGAGTTCCAGGCCATGTTGGCCATGTAGAGGAAGAGAAGGTCGACGGGATACGGGTCGCCGGCATGCGCGTTGGCGATCACCATGTGCATCAGGCCGTGGGCAGAAATGGGTGCGTCCCAGGAAAATGCCTTGTCGATGCGGGTCGGTTTTCCCTGCGGATCGATCAGCAGGTCCTCCGGTCCGCGCGGGAAGCCGAGATGGGGTCCGGACAGCGGCTTGTTGGAGCCGAAATGCTCGGCCTTGCCATGCGGCGTCGGATGGGCCTCGATCGGCTTGGGATAAGGCGGTTCGAAGCGGAAGCCGCCGGGGCAATCGACCGCGCCGATCAGTACCTGCAGCATGTGCAGGGCGCGGGCCGTCTGGAAGCCGTTGGAATGGGCCGATATGCCCCGCATGGCATGGAACGATACGGGACGTCCGACGAAACTTTCGTGCCGTTCTCCGCGAAAATCTGTCCACGGCTGGTCTATTTCGATCGTTTCCTCGAAGGCAACGCGTGAAATCTCCGATGCGAGCCCGCGAATCGTGTCGGCATCGATGCCGGTCGCCTCGGCAGCCCTTTCCGGCGCGTAGCGAGGGTCGAGATACTTCTCGGCGAGGAGCTGGAAACTCGGGACGGCGCTCCGGCCGTCGTCAAGCGTGTAGCGACCCGAAAGAGCCGGTCTCGCGCCCCGGGACCCTTCCGCAACCGCGCGCTCGGTGACCGTTTCCCAGATCAGCGCCTTGCCGTCGGCGTCGCGCGCGAAAAGACCGTGGTCCGCCGTGCCCGGTGCGTCGATCACCAGCCACGGCGCGTTGGAGTAGCGGACGAGATAGTCGACATCGATCCGCCGCGTCCGGAGCAACTCGTGTACGAGAGCCAGGATCAGCAGCCCGTCCGTCCCCGGCCTGATCCCGAGCCAGTTGTCGGCGACCGCCGAGTAGCCGGTGCGGATCGGGTTGACGGAGACGAAGCGCGCGCCCCTCGCCTTCAGCTTCGAGATGCCGATCTTGATCGGATTGGAATCGTGGTCCTCGGCGACGCCGAACAGCACGAAAAGCTTCGTGCGGTCCCAGTCCGGCGCCCCGAATTCCCAGAACGCGCCGCCGATGGTCATGATGCCGGCGGCGGCCATGTTGACCGAGCAGAAACCGCCATGCGCGGCATAGTTCGGCGTCCCGAACTGCTGCGCCCAGAACCCGGTCAACGACTGCGACTGGTCACGGCCCGTGAAGAAGGCAAGCTTCTTCGGGTCGCGGGCGCGGACCTCGCCGAGCCAGGAAGTCGCCGTCTCCAGCGCCTCTTCCCAGCTGATCTCCTGGAACTGACCCGAGCCTCGCGGCCCGACGCGCTTCATCGGCGCGCGAAGCCTTGCCGGTGCGTAGTGCTGCATGATGCCGGCCGAGCCCTTGGCGCACAGCACGCCGCGATTGACCGGATGGTCGCGGTTGCCCTCGATGTAGCGGATCTTGCCGTCCTTGATGTGTACGTCGATCCCGCAACGGCAGGCGCACATGTAGCAGGTCGTCTTGCGGACCTCGTCGGCGACCGGCCGGGACAAGGCGGCGCGCGACTCGTATTTCATCGGACCCTCTCCATCGGATAGAGAGTCATATACAGGACCCAGCCGCGTGCAAATGGACGGAACCGTCGCGGCTCCTGCGCGATTCCGACATCTTGTCTATACAAAACAAAAAGGCCGCGCATTCTGCGCGGCCTCCCGACGATTTCGTCGATGGCGTCAGTTGCTGACGATGATCCGGGTGTTGCCGGGTCCGACCTGCTTCACCAACGAATAGAACTTGGCAGCGTTGGCGGTGTCGAGCCTGACGCAGCCGTGCGACGCCGGCGTACCGAGTCGCTTGACGGCGCCGGTGCCGTGGATCGCGTAGCCGCCATGATAGAAGACCGCATACGGCATCGGCGACATGTCGTACTTGCGCGAATACCACATCTTGTGGAGCCGCGTCGGACGCCATGCGCCGCGCGGCGTGACGTAGCCGGCGCGCGCCGTCGAGACACGCCACTTGTGAATGACCTGGCCATGCCTGGTCACCGTCATCGTCTGGGCGGAGACGTCCACCCTGGCCACAAGGCTCGCAGCCTTCGCGCCCACGCTGCCACCGACGAGCATCGCCGCCGTGGCAAGCGCCAACAAGAACCTGTTCTTCATGCAGAAACCCCTGGATGCCCTGTCGCGACGCTATGCATTGCCCGATGAACGCCGCCTGAACGACGTTATACGGAATCCTTGCCTATTCGACCATTATGCCCGTTAAGATTGAACAAATCGGCGTGAGCAATTTCTCTGGACCGATAAGGTATGCGCTGCGTGGTCTTGCCAAGCCCGATCGCCGCCGCTCAAATCAGCGCAGCCCGTTAAGGAACAAGATGCGCGACGCCCTGTTTCGCGCGGTCGACCGTCGGCGCAATGCCGTGGCCGAGTTGACCGCCGACCTCATCCGTTTCCCGACAGTCAATCCGCCTGGCGAGGACTATGGCCCGTGCGCCGAGTTCGTCGGCAACTATCTGGCCGCCCGCGGCTACCAGGTCCACTATGTCCGCGCCGAGGGAACGCCGGGCGATACCGACCGCCATCCTCGAATCAACGTGATCGCGAGGCTGGAGGGAAAACGTCCCGGCCAGACCGTTCACTTCAACTCGCATATCGACGTCGTCGAAGCAGGCAAGGGATGGACCCTCGACCCGTTCGGCGGCGACATCCGCGACGGCAGGGTCTACGGACGCGGTGCATGCGACATGAAGGGCGGTCTCGCCGCCTCGATGATCGCGGCGGAAGCCTTCGTCGAGACCTTCCCGGACTTTCCGGGCGCGATCGAGATTTCCGGCACCGTCGACGAAGAATCCGGCGGATTCGGCGGCGTCGCGTACCTGGCGCGGCAGGGGTACTTCTCCAGGCCGCGCGTCGACCACGTCATCATCCCCGAACCGCTGAACAAGGACCGCATCTGCCTCGGGCATCGTGGCGTCTGGTGGGCAGAGATCGAGACCAAGGGCGAGATCGCGCATGGCTCGATGCCCTTCCTCGGCGACTGCGCCGTCCGCCACATGGGCGCCGTACTGGAAGCCTTCGAGCGCGATCTGTTCCCGGCGCTCGACCGCAAGCAGACGAGCATGCCGGTCGTGCCGGAAGGCGCGCGCCGGTCCACCATGAACATCAATTCGATCCATGGCGGCCAGACCGACGACTACCGCCCCGGCCTTCCCTCTCCCAATGTGCCGGACTGGTGCCGGATCACCATCGACCGGCGCTTCCTGCTTGAAGAAGACATCACCGAAGTGAAGGGCGAGGTCACATCGATCCTGGAGCGCCTGAGACGCGACCGGCCGAAATTTGACTACACCGTGCGCGACGTCATGGAAGTCCTGCCGAACATGACGGAGCGGGACGCCCCGGTGGTGACGGCCGTCGCCGAGGGCATCCGTGCCATCTTCGACCGCGAGCCCGATTATGTCATCTCGCCCGGCACCTACGATCAGAAGCACGTCGCCCGGATCGGCCACCTTTTCAACTGCATCGCGTATGGCCCCGGCATTCTCGACCTCGCACACCGCCCCGACGAATGGGTGGGCATCGACGATATGGTCGAGTCGGCCAAGGTGATGGCGCTCGGTCTGGACATCCTGCTGCAGGGCGGTCTGGCGAAGTGAGCCGCGACTGGCCCGCTTTGCACGCCCTCGCGCAAACTTGTTTCGCGAAAGGCCGCTCTCCGGGAAAACAATCGCGATTTACTCGCGTCCCAATTCGCGCTTCAATCAATTCGGTTCACTGCTTGGGAGCATCGAAATGAGGACCTGGAAAGCCATTCTCGCGGCAACCGCCGTCGCGCTGGCATCGAGCACGGCAGCCTTCGCCGCGCGCACCGACGTCGTCGTCGGCATCGTGCTGGAGCCGCCGCATCTCGACCCGACGGCCGGCGCCGCCGCCGCGATCGACGAAGTCGTCTACGCCAACGTTTTCGAGGGACTGACCCGCATCGGGTCGGCGGGCGAAGTGCTTCCGGCGCTCGCCTCCAAGTGGGACATATCGCCTGACGGGAAGGTCTACACCTTCACGCTCCATACCGGCGTGAAGTTCCATGACGGGTCAGACTTCAACGCCGAAGACGTGAAGTTCTCGCTGGACCGCGCGCGCGCCGAGACCTCGACGAACGCGCAGAAAGCGCTGTTCGCGGCCATCGACACGGTCGATGTCGTTGATCCGGCGACGGTCAAGATCACGCTGAAGAACCCGCAGGGTTCCTTCCTCTACAACCTCGGCTGGGGCGACGCGGTCATCGTCGCGCCGGAGACCGCCGAGGCCAACAAGGACAAGCCCGTCGGCACCGGGCCGTTCAAGTTCGACAACTGGGCGAAGGGCTCGTCGATCACCATCGTCAAGAACCCTGACTACTGGGGCGAGGCCGTGGCGCTCGACAAGGCCGAGTTCCGGGTGATCCCGGACGCAGCGGCCGCAGTGCCCGCCGTGCTGTCGGGCGACGTCCAGTACTTCCCGAACATGCCCGCTGGCGATGCGCTGCCGCAGATCGAGGGCGACGGCCGCTTCGCGGTGGTCATTGGCGCGACCGAAGGCGAGACGATCCTCTCGACCAACAACAAGAAGGCGCCCTTCGACAATCTGAAGGTCCGGCAGGCGATCGCTCATACGCTGGACCGCAAGCCGATCATCGACGCCGGTTCGTCGGGCTTCGGCGTTCCGATCGGGTCGCATTTCTCGCCGGCCAACGCCGCCTATGTCAACCTGACCGGCACCTATCCGCGCGACATCGCCAAGGCGAAGGCACTGCTGGCAGAGGCTGGCTTCCCGAACGGCTTCAAGGCGACGCTGAAGCTGCCCCCGCCGGGCTACGCCCGCGACGGCGGCCAGGTCATCGCCTCGCAGCTTCGCGAAGTCGGCATCGAGCTCGAACTGATACCGCTGGAGTGGGCGCAGTGGCTGGAGCAGGTGTTCAAGAACAAGGACTACGACCTGTCGATCGTTTCGCACACCGAGCCGAACGACATCGGCATCTATGCCCGCAAGGACTACTACTTCCAGTATGACAACCCGGCCTTCGACAAGGTGATCGCCGACCTCGACGTGACGGCCGACGAGGCCAAGCGCACCGAGCTTTACAAGCAGGCGCAGAAAATCCTTGCCGACGACGCGGTCAACGGCTGGCTGTTCGAGCTGCCGAAGATCGGCGTCTGGGACAAGAAGCTGGAAGGCGCATGGGCGAATTCGCCGATCCAGGCCAATGACCTGACCAAGGTGAAGTGGGTCGACTGACGACCGAAGAGTGGCACCAGCCGCCCCGGAAGCGCTTGCTTCCGGGGCGGCGCATTTGATGGCGCCGTATGGCCGCGTTCCTCCTCAAACGACTGCTGATCGGCCTCGCCACCCTGCTGGTGGCCTCGATCGTCGTCTTCACCGTGCTGCAGATTCTTCCCGGCGACCCGGCACAACTGATGCTCGGCATGAACGCCACCCAGGACGCGGTCGACGCGCTGCGCGAGCAGCTCGGCCTGAACCAGCCGGTGCTGACCCGCTACTTCACCTGGATCGTCAATTTCGCCTCGCTCGACTTCGGCCGCTCCTACACCTACTCGGTCCCGGTCATCGACCTCGTGAAAGAACGCATGGCCGTCTCGCTGCCCCTGGCGCTGATCGCGCTGGCGCTGTCCACCGCCATCGCCATTCCCGTCGGCATCTATTCCGCCTCGAGGCGCGGCCGGATGGGTGATGCCATGTCGATGGGCGCGGCCCAGGTGGGCGTAGCGATCCCGAATTTCTGGTTCGCGTTGCTGCTCATCTACGTTTTCGCTGTCTGGCTGCGGCTGGTGCCGGCCGGCGGGTTCCCAGGCTGGAGCGCGGGCGTCTGGCCGGCACTGCGCGGACTGCTGCTGCCGGCGATCGCGCTGGCGCTGCCGCAGGCCGCCATCCTCGCCCGCGTGACACGCCAGGCCATGCTCGACGTGCTCTCGGAGGACTATATCCGCACGGCGCGGGCCAAGGGCATGCCGCGCTCGACCGTGCTATGGCGCCATGCCCTGCGCAACGCGATGATCCCGGTCCTGACCATCCTCGGCCTCCAGTTCGCTTTCCTGCTGGCCGGCACCATCATCATCGAGAACGTGTTCTACCTTCCAGGGCTCGGAAGGCTCATCTTCCAGGCGATCACCCAGCTGGACCTGATCGTCGTCCAGAGCGTGGTGATGCTGCTCGTCGCCTCCGTCGTCGTCATCAACTTCCTCGTCGACATTTCCTACGCCATCGTCGACCCGCGGCTGAGGATCGGGCGATGAGCGCGGAACCTGCAAACGCCGCCGCGCCGGACGACTCGCTGGTCCGCAAGGCCTTTTCCAGCCGCTCCTTCGTCATCGGCTTCGTCGTCACGGCGCTGGTGGCGCTGATGGCGCTCGTCTCGTTCGCCTGGACGCCGTACGACATCACTGTGCTCGAGGTGGCGAACCGCATGAAGCCGCCCTCCTCAGTCAACCTGCTCGGCACCGATCATTTCGGCCGCGACATCCTGTCGATGATCATGATCGGCGCCCGCAACTCGATCGCGGTGGCGCTGGTCGCGGTCGGCATCGGCATGGGCATCGGCGTGCCGCTCGGTGCGCTGGCAGCGGCGCGCGGCGGCTGGATCGACGAGGTGGTCATGCGCTTCAACGACCTCGTCTTCGCCTTCCCGGCCCTGCTCTCGGCGATCATGATCACCGCGATCTTCGGACCTGGCGCCATCAACGCGATCGTCGCCATCGGCATCTTCAACATCCCGGTCTTCGCACGCGTGGCGCGGGCCGGCGCATTGTCGCTGTGGCCGCGCGAGTTCATCCTCGCCGCCCGCGCCTCGGGCAAGGGCAGCACGCTGATCACGGTCGAGCACATCCTGCCCAACATCGCGAGCCTGCTCCTGGTGCAGGGCACCATCCAGTTTGCGCTCGGCATCCTGGCCGAGGCGGGCCTGTCCTATGTCGGCCTCGGCACACAGCCGCCGATGCCGAGCTGGGGCCGGATGCTGTTCGACGCGCAGACCCGCATGATCGTCGCGCCCTACATGGCGATCTTCCCCGGCATGGCGATCGTCGTGACGGTGCTGGGCCTGAACCTGCTCGGCGACGGCCTGTCCGACACGCTCGACCCCAAGCTGAGGCGGCAGCGTTGAGCCTGCTCGAGATCGAGGGGCTCAGGGTCGACATCGGCGGCACGCCGATCCTGAAGGGCGTGGATCTCAGTGTCGGGGCGGGCGAGATCGTCGGGCTGGTCGGCGAATCCGGCTCCGGCAAGTCGATGACGGCACTGACCGTGATGCGTCTGCTGCCCGATGCGGCGCGAACCGCCGGCCGCGTGAGCTTCGACGGCAAGGACATCCTGGCCGCCAGCGAGCAGGCCATGTGCGCGCTTCGTGGCGACGACATCGGCATGGTCTTCCAGGAGCCGATGACGGCGCTGAACCCCGTCAAGACGATCGGCGAACAGGTCGCGGAAGGCATACGCTGGCACACCGGCGCCAGCCACTACGAAGCCGAGCAGCGGGCGCGCCAGATTCTCGATCGCGTCGGCCTGCCGCCGGCGAAGTTCCCGCTGTCCCGCTATCCGCACGAACTCTCCGGCGGCCAGCGCCAGCGCGTCGTCATCGCCATCGCGTGCGCGCTGAAGCCGAAACTGCTGATCGCCGACGAACCAACCACGGCGCTCGACGTCGTGCTGCAGAAGCAGATCCTGGAACTGCTGAAGGACCTGGTCGTCGAGAACCGAATGGGTCTGCTGTTGATCAGCCACGACCTCGCGGTCGTGACCGACATGTCGGACCGCATCGTGGTGATGCGCCACGGCGAGGTCATGGACGAGGGCGAGACGGCCCGCACGCTCTCCGAGCAGCGGCACCCCTACACACGGCAGCTGGCGCTCGCCTCGACGCACGTGCCCCACCGCGCGCCGCCGCGGGTTCGGGCGACGACCGCCGGACCGCTGCTGGAGGTGAAGAACGTCAGCCGCGTCTATCCCGGCCGGCGACGCTCGCTCTTCTCCCCCGCCGAACCGACCCGAGCGGTCGACGACGTTTCCTTCTCGCTGATGCCCGGCCAGTCGACCGCGCTGGTCGGCCGGTCCGGCTGCGGCAAGTCCACGCTGGCGCGCATCGTGCTGGCGCTGGACCACCCGACGACGGGCGAAATCCGCTTCGGCGGCGACACTCTGACGGGCAAGAGGGAGGAAGCGCTGAAGCCGGCGCGCCGCAACATGCAGGTGGTATTCCAGGATCCCTACGGCTCCTTCAACCCGCGCCACAAAGTCGAGAGGCTCGTCTCGGAACCGCTGCACCTGGCCGAGAAGAAGCCGACACCGGCCGAGCGCCGCGACCTGGTGGCGGCAGCACTGCACGAAGTTGGCCTGGCGCCGAGCGACATGGAGAAGTACCCCCACGAGTTCTCCGGCGGCCAGCGGCAGCGCCTGTCCATCGCCCGCGCAATCATCACGCGGCCGAAGCTGATTGTCGCCGACGAGCCGGTCTCGGCGCTCGACGTGTCGATCCGCGCGCAGATCCTCGATCTGTTCGCCGATCTGAACCAGCGGCTGGGGGTCGCCTATCTGTTCATCACGCACGACCTCACGGTGGCCCGCGCGATCACCGATGACGTGCTGGTGATGCATGACGGCAAGATCGTCGAGCGGGGCAGGACGAACGACGTGCTCGACAACCCGAAATCGGATGCGGGCAAGGCGCTGGTCGACGCCGCGCCGGATCTGCACCGCGCGCTGGCGCGGCGCATGCGCGAGCAGGGTTAGCTGGCTGGGACCGTGTCTTCCGGCGTGAGCCCGAGAAGGGCGAGCGTGCGGCCGAGCAGCCTGACCTCCCGCTCTGCCAGTTCGGCGTCGGCCTTGGCGATCTCCGCCAGATGCCGGGCGAGCAGTCGGCGGCGTTCGAGCGGCAGGTCGGCGAAGATCGCCAGCGCCTGCGAGCCGCTGGTCTCGTAGCCGACCTCGTTCAGATATTCGATGACCGGATCGATGCTGGCCTCGCCGATCCCGAAGCCGTCGCGGCAGATGCGCCGGAAGACCGCCATCTCGGCGTCGCTCGCCTCGCCGTCGGCGAGGATCATGCGGAAAAGCAGCAGCAGTTCCGCGGTCAGCACCGGATCGTCCGCCACCTTCCTCACGCCCGGTTCGCCATCGAACAGCGACCTCACCAGACCGACCAATCCGCCCGCCATGCCGACTCTCCCCGCCGCCGTGGACTGTGCGAAGCTTCGGCGGGTTGCGCAAGCGGGACCCTTGTGATCGAACCGCGCAAGCCCTTGGTGACCGCGTGTTCGAACTCGCTCCCGATCTCGTCCTCTTCCTCGTTGTCGCGGCTTTCTTTGCCGGCTTCGTCGATTCGATCGCGGGCGGCGGGGGACTGATCACCGTCCCGGCGCTTATCCTCGCAGGCGTTTCGCCGGTCCAGGCGCTCGGAACGAACAAGCTCCAGGGCTTGTTCGGCGCCGGCTCGGCGACGATCGCCTACGCTGCGAAAGGCCATGTCGATCTTCGGCGGCAGATGCCCTCTGCGTTCCTGTCGTTCCTCGGCGCCGTGGGCGGCGCGGCGCTGGCCACGGCCATCCCCGCCGACTGGCTGAGGATGCTGCTGCCTTTCCTGCTCGCTGCCATCGCCGTCTATTTTGCGCTCAAACCGAACATGGACGACGTCGACCGCGGCGAACGTCTGCGTCCGTTCGTTTTCGGGCTGACCGTCGTCCCCCTGATCGGCTTCTATGACGGCGTCTTCGGTCCCGGCACGGGATCGTTCTTCATGCTCGCCTTCGTGTCGCTTGCTGGATACGGCGTGCTCAAGGCGACCGCCCACACCAAGCTCCTCAACTTCGCGTCAAACCTCGGCGGCTTCCTCGCCTTCGCGCTCGCCGGCGTCGTGCTCTGGAAAATCGGTATCGCGATGGGTATCGCGCAGTTCCTGGGGGCAAGACTTGGTGCGAGCGTCGCCATGAAGCGCGGGGCGCGGATCATCAAGCCGTTGCTCATCCTGGTGTGCATCGCGATGGCGATCCGCCTCGTCCTCGACCCGGCCAACCCGCTGCGCGGTCTTCTGGGCTTCTGAGGCTTTGCGTCGCGGGGCGACTGGCGTACCGTGGCGACGATGGAACGCGAACTGCCAGTTTCGGAAAATCCGTCCGGTCCGTTGCTTACCATGCGCAGGCCAGTTGGAACGGCTGCCCGCTTTGTCGAGCGCATCGTCGGCTACGAGGAGCGCGGCGTCGGGCTGCCGGGCAGTATCGAGACCGCGACGCTGATCGTGCCGCTGGTGATCAGTTTCGGGGAAGCCTTCTCGATCGGCCTTGGCCGCCGGGCCGCGCCGTCCGAACGGTATGGCAGCTTTACGTCGGGACTGTTCGCGGGTCCTGTCCACATTGCATCGTCAGGCAGGGCCGCCTGCATCCAGATAGACTTCACCATCCCCGGCGCGTGCCGCTTCTTCCGCCTGCCGCTGTCGGAACTCGCCGGTCGGATGGTGGCCCTGGAAGACTTGGACGATGCGGGCCTCGCGCTTCTTCGGCGTCGGCTGGGCGATGCCGGAAACTGGCAGACGAGGCTGGATCTCGCCGAGCGCTTTGTCGCGGAGCGCCTCGTTGAATGCGATGAAACCGACACGATCGTCGAGCGGGTGTGCCGGGCCGTTGGAGCGACGGGCGGCCGCGTGCGTGTCACGCGGATGGCCGAGAGCCTTGGCTTGAGCCGCCGCCACCTGACCGACCGTTTCGTCGCGACCGTCGGGCTCGGCCCGAAGACGGTTGCGCGCATGGCGCGCTTCCAGTCCGCGCTGGCGATGGCCGGCAACAATACCGAATGGGCGGATGTCGCCGCCGCCTGCGGCTACGCCGATCAGGCGCACCTGACCCGAGAGTTCGCCGAATTCGCCGGCACGACGCCGGCGCGTTGGCTTGCCAAACCGGCCTGACCTCCCTTTTCTTCAAGACCGGCGGAACCGGTTCCGCGATGGTGGCCGCTATCCCCAACCGGAGAGACCCATGACCCGTCCTGTCGAAGCCCCTCGCCTCTATCCGACCTTCCGCTACCGCGATGCCGCCGCGATGATCGACTGGCTCGAACGTGCATTCGTGTTCAGGGTCCATGCGAGATACATGGACGGCGATCAGGTCGCCCATGCCCAGCTTTCCTTTGGCAGTTCGATGATCATGCTGGGTCAGGCCCGCGACGACGAATTCGGGGCCATGGTCGGCATGCCGGGCGAGAATGGTGGCAAGTCCGTCTACATTGCCGTCGACGACGCAGACGCTGCCTACGAGCGCGCCAGGGCCGCCGGCGCCAGGATTCTCGAGCAGCCGACCGACCGTGGCTACGGCAGCCGCGAGTTCATCTGCGCCGATCCAGAAGGCGTCGTATGGTGTCTCGGCACCTACTGGCCGAAGGCAGACGAACCGGGCTGATCAGCGCGCCGCGGCGAATATCGCGTCGCAGTCCAGGTGGCGCTCCAGCTGTTCGGCGATGGCATCGAGCGCGCGCTCGACCTTGTCTCGATGGCTGTCACCGCCGGCCGACACGCCGAGCCGCGACAGGAATGCGGCCCTGAAAGCGTCGGACCCGAAGACGCCGTGCAGGTACGTGCCGAAAACCTTGCCGTCGGCCGACACCGCGCCATCGGGCTGGTTGCCGAAAAGCGCGAACGGCCTGGCCGTATCGGGACCGGTCGTGCGCCCGAGGTGGATTTCATAGCCTTCAAGCGGAATGCCCTCGCCGGCAGTCCGCGCCACCGTGTTACGGACGACCTTTTCCGGTTCCATGACCGTGTGGACTTCCAGCAGGCCGAGCCCTTCGATCTCGCGGATCGATCCTTCGATGCCGTCCGGGTCGGTGACACGCGTGCCCAGCATCTGGTAGCCGCCGCAGATGCCGACGACATGTCCGCCACGCGCGCGATGGGCACGGAGATCACGTTCCCAGCCGTTTTCGCGAAACCGCTTCAGGTCGCCGATCGTCGACTTGGAGCCGGGAATGACGACCAGTCCGGCGTCTTCGGGCAGGCTCCGGCCCGGCGGCACGAAAACCACCTCGACGCGTTCCTCCGCCTTCAGCGGATCGAGGTCGTCGAAGTTGGCGATGCGGTCTAGCATCGGCACGGCAACCGTGAGCTTGCCGCTGCCGGCCGTTACCCGCCGGTCCAGCACGACAGAATCCTCGGACGGCAACAGCGCCGCCTCCTTCAGCCACGGCAGCACGCCGAACGAGGGCCAGCCGGTAAAGCGGGCAATCGCCGCCAGGCCATCATCGAAGAGGGTCGGATCGCCGCGGAACTTGTTGACGATGTAGCCGACGATCATGCGTCGGTCGTCCTCGGGAAGGATCAGGTGCGTGCCGGCGATGGCCGCGATGACGCCGCCGCGATCGATGTCGCCGACCAGCACGACAGGCACGCCGGCGCGGGTGGCGAAACCCATGTTGGCGATGTCGTTCCTGCGAAGATTGATCTCGGCCGGAGATCCGGCCCCCTCGACGATGACCAGATCGGCGCCGTCGCGCACGCGGTCCCAGGACTGGAACACCGCGTCCGCGAGCGCCGCCTTCATCGTCTGATAGTCGCGCGCCCTCGCCTCCCCGAAACGCCTGCCCTGCACGATCACCTGCGAGCCCGTGTCGGTCTGCGGTTTCAGGAGCACCGGGTTCATGTCGACCGTCGGCCCGATTCCGCAGGCCAGCGCCTGCAGCCACTGGCCGCGGCCGATCTCGCCCTGCGCCGCTTCGCCCGGAATATCCGCGACGGCCGCGTTGTTCGACATGTTCTGTGGTTTGAACGGCCGGACGGCGAGACCGCGCCGCCGCGCCGCGCGGCACAGCCCCGCAACCAGCACCGTCTTTCCGACGTCGGAGCCGGTTCCCTGCAGCATGATCGCGCGGGTCACGAGATACTCCCGGTGACGGTCGAGCGCGCGGCGAGCGGCCCGCCCCGCCAGAGATAGAGCGCCAGCAGCGGCTCGCTGCCTGTCCGCATGGCGTGGTTGACGTTGGACGGATGGTGGATCGTCTCTCCCGGCCGTCGCGCCACGAAATCCCCGTCGCCCTTGCGCCACTCGGCTGCGCCAGCCAGCGGAATGTAGATTTCCTCGGCTTCGTGGTGATGGTCGGGATAGTGGATACCCGGCCCGAGGATCAGCACACCGGCGGCAATGGTCTCGCTAACGAAATGGCCGCGCGTCCCGGCGATTTCCATCCATCCGTAGTTGTCGACGAAGGCCGGCCCGAAGTCGGCGGCCGTATACGTCTGCCCCCAGCACAGGCGGTCGCGCATAGCGGCGATCAGCTTCACCAGCGGCCTTTCTTCCGGTTCGGCGCCGGCTGCGAGGCCGTCAAGGTGGACAAGGCACGAAAGACCGCGCGGCGCGAGGTCGCGCGACGTGAGCTCTTGCATCAGCCTGGCGCGAAAAGGCTCGACCGCTGTACCGGGGACGCGCGCGACCCGCTCCCTGAAAGCGCTCAGCAGACCTTCAAATTCCGCACCCAATTGCCGCCTCGCTCGCCAAATTGCGCACAACCGCTGGGCCTGCGCTCGGGTTGCGCGGTCGCGGCATTGGTCTAGATTGAACCGGCGGAGATGCCAACCGGGAGGTCGCCATGGACGCCATCGTCACGCCGGCCGCGCAGTTCGACCTGAACGAGGACCAGCGCGCGATTCAGGACATGGCCCGGTCATTCGCGGCGGAGCGCGTGGCGCCCTTCGCGCTCGAATGGGACAAGGCACGCCACTTTCCCGACGACGTGATCCGCGAGACCGGTCCGCTGGGCTTCGGCGGCATCTACGTGAAGGACGACGTCGGCGGCTCGGCGCTCGGCCGTCTCGATGCGGTGCTGATCTTCGAGGCGCTGTCTGCCGCCTGCCCCGCCTTCTCCTCGTTCATCTCGATCCACAACATGGCGTCGTGGATGATCGACACGTTCGGCAACGAGGAGCAGCGCCAACGTTTCCTGCCAAGGCTGACCTCGATGGAACTGCTGGCGAGCTACTGCCTGACAGAACCGAACTCCGGCTCGGACGCCGCCGCGCTGAAGACGCGCGCGACCCGCTCCGGCGGCAATGGCAGCGACTATGTCCTGAACGGCGCCAAGCAGTTCATCTCGGGCGCCGGCGATTCCGACGTCTACGTGACGATGGTCCGCACCGGTGACGACGGGCCGAAAGGCATCTCGACCGTCGTCATTCCGAAGGATGCACCCGGGCTTTCGTTCGGCGCTGTCGAGAACAAGATGGGCTGGCACATGCAGTCCACGCGGCAGGTCATCTTCGAGGACTGCAAGGTGCCCGCCGAGAACCTGCTGAGCGGCGAAGGCGCGGGTTTCCGGATCGCGATGGCCGGCCTCGACGGCGGCCGGCTCAACATAGCCGCCTGTTCGCTCGGCGGCGCGCAGTCGGCGCTGGAGAAGGCCCTCGCCTATGCCGGCGAGCGCAAGGCGTTCGGACAGACCATCGACCGCTTCCAGTCGCTGCAGTTCAAGCTGGCCGACATGGAAACCGAGTTGCAGGCGTCGCGGATCATGCTCTACGCCGCTGCCGCGCGCCTCGATGCCAAGACGCACGATGCGTCCAAATGGTCCGCGATGGCCAAGCGTTTCGTGACGGACACCGGCTTCAAGGTCGCCAACGACGCGCTGCAGGTATTCGGCGGCTACGGCTACCTGCACGACTACGGCGTCGAGAAGCTGGTGCGCGACCTCCGGGTCCACCAGATCCTCGAAGGCACCAACGAGATCATGCGCGTGATCGTCGCGCGGCATTTGATAGGACGCTAGCGCATGACCACCATCGCCTTCATCGGCCTCGGCAACATGGGCAATCCCATGGCGGCCAACCTCGTCAAGGCGGGGCATGCGGTGCACGGCTTCGACCTGATGCCGGACAACCTGAAGACGGCGCGCGACAACGGCCTGGTGGTCATGGCCAGCGCCGGCGCCGCGGTGAAGGATGCCGACGTGGTCGTGACCATGCTGCCGGCCGGCAAGCATGTGCTGTCGGTATGGGAAGACATTGCGCCGGCCGCGAAAAAGGGCGCGCTCTTCATCGATTCCTCGACCATCGACGTCGAGTCGGCGCGCAAGGCGCACGCCATCGCATCGAAGCACGGGCTGCTCTCGGTCGACGCGCCTGTCTCCGGCGGCACGGGCGGAGCGGTGGCCGGTACGCTGACCTTCATGGCCGGCGGATCAAAAGAGGCGTTCGCGAAGGCGGAGCCCGTCCTGAAACCGATGGCCGGCCGCATTGTCCACTGCGGCGACGCAGGCGCCGGCCAGGCGGCGAAGATCTGCAACAACATGATCCTCGGGATCTCGATGATCGGCGTCGGCGAAGCCTTCGTGCTGGCCGAGAAGCTCGGCCTGTCTCACCAGGCGCTGTTCGACGTGGCGTCGACATCGTCGGGTCAGTGCTGGTCCCTCAACACCTATTGCCCGGTGCCCGGCCCCGTGCCGACCTCGCCGGCCAACCGCGACTACAAGCCGGGCTTCGCCGCTGCGCTGATGCTGAAGGACCTGAAGCTTGCCCAGGAGGCAGCGCAGGCGGCCGGCGCGGTGACGCCGCTCGGCGCCGAGGCGACCCAGCTCTACGCGCTGTTCAACGCCATGGGCCATGGCGGGACGGATTTCTCCGGGATCATCCGCTTCCTGCGCGGTGACGTCGCGTAAGCTGCGAGAAAGTCAGGGTTCTTGCACGAAACCCGGAAATTCATTCTTGCTTAAGGCCTCGATAACCGGCCGGTAACGATGTCTCTCTATAACGGATTGCGAGGCGACCAACGCAGTCGTCCAGCGCTCCGGATCAGGTCACGCGTACCGGAGCGGTAGCCTTCGCAGTGTAGTGTCGCGAAGGGCCATGCGTAGATTGGCAAAGCCGCGTTCCCGCAAGGGCGCGCGGTTTTTGCTTTCTGGCCCGTCCGGTTGCGATTTACAGAAAACGCTGCCAGACCGTCTTGAAGTCCATGTACTTGTCGATCGCGTGGATCGAGCGGTCGCGGCCGAAGCCGGACTGCTTGAAGCCGCCGAACGGCGTCGAGATGTTCGACAGGTCGTAGCCGTTGATCCACACCGTTCCGGCCTGGATGTCTTCCGAGAAGCGGTGCGCGCGCGTCATGTCGGCGGTGAAGACGCCCGCGCCGAGCCCGTAGATCGTGTCGTTGGCGATGGCGATGGCCTCGTCGTCGCGATCGAACGGGATCACCGTCAGCACCGGTCCGAATATTTCCTCGCGCGCGATCGTCATGTCGTTCGACGCATCGGCGAAGATGGTCGGCTCGACATAGAAACCGCCGAGGTCCTGCAGCACGCGCTTGCCGCCCATCCTGAGCGACGCGCCCTCGGACCGTCCCTTGCCGATCAGGCCGAGCACCTTGTGCATATGCTTCTCCTCGATCAGCGCGCCGATCTGCGTCGCCGGGTCGAGCGGATGGTCCTGCTTCAGCGTTCCTGCGATGGCAGCGACCTTCGCCACCAGCTCGTCCTGTACCTTGCGGGCAGCCAGGATGCGCGTCGGGGAATGGCAGGTCTCGCCGGAATTGTAGAAGATGCCCCAGGCGATGGCGTTGGCCGCCGCGTCGAGGTCGCCGTCGTCCAGCACCACGACCGGCGACTTGCCGCCGAGCTCCAGCGCGACGCGCTTCAGATTCGATTGCGCGGCGGCCGCCATGATGGCCTTGCCGGTGACGGTCGATCCGGTGAAGGCGATCATCGCGACGTCCGGATGTTCCGCCAGCGCCTTGCCGGCCTCGGCGCCGAAGCCCGGCACGACGTTGAACACGCCCTCGGGCAGTCCGGCCTCCACCGCCAGTTCGGCGAGCCTGAGCGCACCGAGCGGCGACTGCTCGGCAGGCTTGAGCACCACCGAGTTTCCGGCGGCGATGGCCGGTCCGAGTTTCCAGGCGTCGATGATGAGCGGATAGTTCCACGGCGTGATCGCGCCGATGACGCCCAGCGGCTCGCGCTTGACGATGGCCCGGTCGTTCGGCCCGGTCGGCGCCACCTCGTCATAGTGCTTGTCGATCGTCTCCGCGTAGAACTGAAGCGTGTTGGCGCAGCTCTTCACATCGACGGCAAGCGCATCCGAAATCGGCTTGCCGACGTCGGCGGTCTCCAGCAGCGCCAGCTCCTCAGTGTTCTCGCGGACCAGGTCGGCCCAGCGCAGCATGATGCGCTTCTTCTCGGCCGGGTCCTTCGCGCGCCAGCGCTTGTCGTCGAACGCCTTCTTCGCCGAGGCGACCGCCGCGTCGATGTCGGCGCCGGCGCCGCGCGCCACGGCGAAGCCGTCCCGCCCGTCGAAGGGCCTTGGTCGCGAAAAGGTCGCGCCCGACGCGGCATCGCGGAACCGCCCATCGAAGAACACACCCGTTTTCGGCGTCAGCCGGTCGAGCGCGGTCTGCCAGTGGTCGCGTGAATAGGTCGTCGTCATCGCGCATGTCTCCGGCCGGCCACGGACGGGATCCGGCGATCGCACGTCACATTATCGCACCGACGCGACGACGCTGTCACGACGGCGACGCGTTGCGCGGGGAAGCGTCAGCGGCGGCGCGACAGACGGCGGAAATTCGAGCTGACCTGCCGGCCGGCCGGTTCGAGCGCGGCTCGAATCGAATGTTCGGCAGCGGCACCCGACAGGAGCGACGGCACTTTTCCTGACAGCATCTCCGGCCAGAAGCGCATCATCGAACCGAGCAGCGACATCTGCGCGGCCACCATGCCCTCGGCCGCTGCCGTCGCCTTCTCGGTGACGGCCCCGATCGTCTCGGTCGAGACAGGTGCGAGGCCTTGCCCCTCCCGCATCATCTGCGGAAGTCGCATCGCGGCGACCATCGGCGCGAGCGCCATTTGGGCGGCCAGGGTGGATGCCGGGCCGGCACGATGCCCGCTCTTCCTCTTTGCCATCGACGGAAACTCCGGTTCGGGAACGAACCTCCCGCAGGAGAAGTCGTCCGCGGTGAGGTGCAAGTCAATGGGCACTCGAAGACGGGCGGCCGAGCCGTCAATCGCGAGGCTGGAACTGGACGTCCACCGGGGGACGCAAGCCGTTGGCGAGCCGGTTGGTCTCGTTCGCCATGGCCGTCACCGCCAGCACTTCCATCAGTTGCGCCTCGGTCAGGCCTTTCGCCTTGGCCGAGGCGGTATGGGAGTAGGTGCAATATTCGCAGCCATTGGTCGCCGAGACGGCGATGTAGATCATCTCCTTGACCAGCGGGTCGAGCGCGCCGGGCGCCATGGTGGCGCGCAGCGTCTCCCAGGTCCGCTTGAGAAGGGCCGGATCATGCGCCAGCACCTTCCAGAAGTTGTTGATCCAGTCGACCTTCCGCGTGGCCATGATGTCGTCGTAGACGGCCTTCACCTCCGGCGAGGCCGCCTCGTACTCGATCAGCGGAAGGATCGACTTTCCGGTCATTCGTGCTTCCTCAGCCGTTCAGGTCGCGCGCGGCCAGGTCGAGCGCCCTGCCGATGCGTTCGCAGGCCATGTCGACCGTGTCGCGGGTCCAGATCAGGGGCGGCGACAGGATCATCGTGTCGCCGGTGGCGCGGATCATGATGCCGTTGGCGATGGCATGGTCCCGGACGACAACGGCCGCCTTGCCGTTGCCCGGGAAGCGCTCGCGCGTCGCCTTGTCCCTGACGATCTCGATCGCCCCCATAAGGCCGACCGCCCTCACCTCGCCCACGATCGAATGCCCGGCGATACGATCGCGCAGCGCCTTGATCAGATAGGGCCCGGTGTCTTCGCGCACACGGTCGACCAGACCTTCGCGCTCGATGATCTCCAGGTTGGCGAGCCCGACGGCGCAGGCCACCGGGTGCCCCGAATAGGTATAGCCGTGATAGAACTCGCCGCCCTTCTCGACGATGGTCGAGGCGATGCGGTCGCCGACGATCAGCGCCGACAGCGGCTGGTATCCTGATGTCAGCGCCTTGGCCGTCGTGATCGTGTCCGGCTCGATGCCGAACGTTTCGGCGGCGAACCAGCGGCCGGTTCGGCCGTAGCCGGTAATGACCTCGTCGAGCATCAGCAGCACGTCGTACTTCCGGCAGATGCGCTGGATCTCGGGCCAGTAGCTCGCCGGCGGGATCCGGACGCCGCCAGCACCCATGATCGGCTCGCCGATGAAGGCCGCGACGTTGTCGGCGCCGGCCTCGAGAATCGCGTCCTCCACCGCCTTCGCCGCACGCAGGCCGAACTCATGGTCGCTCTCTCCGGGCTGGGCGAGCTCGAACGCGTAGGGAGGCATCACGTGCACGATGTTCGGCACGGCACCGCCGAGCTGCTTGTGCATGCTGGTGTCCATCCCACCCAGCGACGCACCGGCAATGGTCGATCCGTGATAGGCGTTCTTGCGCGAGATGATCCGGTTCTTCTGCGGCTTGCCTTCAAGCGCCCAGTAGTGGCGCACCAGCCTGAGCGCCGTGTCGTTGGACTCCGAACCGGACGACCCGAAGAACACCTGGTCGAGGCCCTTCGGCGCGAGCTCGGCGATCTTCTTTGCCAGCAGCACCGGCGTCGGTGTCGAGCAGCGGAAGAAGGAATTGTAGTACGGCAGTTCCTTCATCTGCTCGTAGGCGGCCTTGGCCAGCTCCTCGCGGCCATAGCCGACGTTCACGCACCACAGGCCGGCCATGCCGTCGAGCAGTTGGTTGCCTTCGCTGTCATAGACGAAGGGACCGTCGGCCCGGACGATCATGCGCGTTCCGGCGCCGCGCAGGTCCTTGTGATCGGTGAAGGGATGGAGGTGATGCGCGGCGTCGATCGCCTGCAACTGCTTCAGTGAATAATTCTGGTAGGTCATGGAGATACGGGCTCCGGTTGAATCAATCCGGCAGAAGCCGGCGCGGATTCACCTGGAGACGGGCGGCGAATAGCCGATCCGCGCGCAGAGCCGCAGCATCTCGGCGTGCAGCGTCCGCGACGATGGCGTCGAACCGGTGTTCATGTCGTCATCTTAGTCGAGCTTGCGCGGCCGGTTCAAGCCGAACGCAGAGGCGACCGCCAACGCCGCGCAAGCTGCCCCGAGCGTCAACAGCAGGCCGTTGGGGCCGATCGCGTCCATGCCTGCGCCCGCGGTGGGGGGCAACAGTATGCCGCCGGCTCCCCACATCAATGAGAAGGCGGCATTGCCGGCCACCAGCGCCGGTCCCGAAAAACGCTCGCCGAGTTCGATGATCGACATGGTGTAGATGCCGTAGGACACGGCGCCCCAGATGAAGATGACCGGCCACACCAGCGGCGAGTGGAGAATGGCCGGCAGCAACGCACAGCCGGCCACGGTGGCGATGAGGCAGACAAGCCGGACCGTGGCGGCGCCGTGGCGCTCGGCGAAGAGGCCGAGCGGCACCTGCATGGCGATGTTGCCGGCGATCATGATGGTGAGCAGGGTCGCCGTGCGCGCCTCGTCGATGCCGTGATGACTTCCGTACACGGGAAGCAGCGCGAGCACTGCCTGCTCGAACCCGGCAGCGACGACGACGGCGACAAGCAGGAGAGGCGCAAGCGGCAGGAAGCCGAGGACCGAGACGTGGTGGCCGCCGCCGTTCATGTCGGGCAAGCGGTGAAGGACCGAGGCGAGAACGATGCCGCAGGTGGCAAACGCACCGATACCGACAAGGAAAGGCGCGAAGCCTTCGGTGCCGACAAGCAGCAGGCAGAGCGGCCCGGAGGCGAAGCCACCCGATATCACGGTCGTGTAGATTCCCATGATGCGTCCGCGCCGGGCTGGCGGCGCCAGCGCGATCATCCAGACCTCGCTGAGCACGTAGAGCGGGTTTGTCACGACGCCGATCAGGAAGCGCAGCGGAAACCAGAGCCAGACATTCTGCGTCAGGCCGACGGCGGCCAGAACCAGCATCGACAGCGCCGCGCAGGCCAGAGCGGTACGACCGGCGCCGAAGCGTCTTGCGAGGCCGGGAATGAGCGGCGACGATACCATGAAGCCGATCGGCGTCATGGCGGCGGAAAGGCCGATCAGGGTCGGCGACACGCCTTGCTTCTGGAGGATGAAGCTCAGCAGCGGGTAGGAAAGTCCCTGGGCGATGGCGAAGACGGCGACCGTGGCGATAACACCCGCGATCGCCAGCCAGTCGAGCCGCGCCGGTGTTGCGTCCAAGGTCATCCGCCAGCCCTCGAGCGCATGGCGCTGCGATAGAGCAGGAACACGACGACGAAGCTCGACAGCGACACCAGCACGCCCGGCAGGCCGATCGAACCGAACCGCTCGATGGCGAAGCCGGCGCCCGGCGGGCCAACGATGCCACCGACGCCCCACATCAGCGCGAAGGCGGCGTTGCCGGCGACCAGCGCGGCACCCTTGAAACGCGTGCCAAGCTCGACCAGCGCCATGGTGTAGACGCCGTAGCCGACGCCGCCCATCACCACCAGAAGCGGCCAGACGGCAGGCGACTGAATGGCCAGCGGCAGCAGCGCGGCGCAGGTCGCGGTCATGGCTGCGCAGGCGATGACCATGACACGGCCGCCGACGCGCTCCGCCGCCAGCCCGAGCGGGATCTGCAGCACGATGTTGCCGAGCGACAGCGCGGTCACGAGCGCGGCGAGCGTCGCCTCCGGCAGGCCGAAGGATGCGCCGAAGACAGGCATCAGCGCGTAGGTGCTTTGCTGGGTAGCCGCAGCCAGCCCGACGGCGAGGAGCAGCGCCGGTGCCAGACCGGCGAACCACCAGACGCCGCCGGCTTTTTCTCCGTCGGTGTCCTCGAAGCCGGCAAGGTTGCGCGAGACGAGCGCCAGGATGGCCGCGCAGGCAACGAAGCCGACGATGCCGACCATGAACGGCGCCATGCCCTGGCTGCCGACAAAGGCGAGCGCCAACGGCCCCGAGGCGTAGCCGACGCCCATGACCGCGTTGAACACGCCCATGATGCGGCCGCGTCGCGCAGGCGGCGCCAGCGCCAGCGCCCACACTTCACCGAGGATGTAGAGCGGATTGATGATGAAGCCGATCAGGAAACGGATGACGAACCAGGCGACCCAGTTCTGCAGCCAGCCGACAGCGAGGAAGCAGAGCGCGGCGCCGAGTGCGCAACCCACCGCCAGAGCCCTCGCCCCGAACAGGCGCACCGCGACGGGCACGAGCGAAGCGGAAAGCACGAGTCCGAGCGGCATCATTGCCGCCGACAGGCCGATCAGGCCCGGTGACATGCCCTGGCGCTGCATCAGGAGGGTGAAGAGCGGATAGGACAGGCCCTGCGCGGCGCCGAACAGCGACAGCGCGGCGGTCACGCCCGCCAGCGCGGCCCATGGCGAACCCGCGGGCGAAGCCGCCGCTTCGGTCTTGTCCTCGTGCATGTGTCGCTACCGGTCGGGGAAGGCCCGTGATCTGTGGCCGGTTAGCGCGTTCCGGTCGCCCGCGTCTACACCACGGGCGACCGAACTGTTGCGCCTAACCTTCGCGCCTCAGGGCTCGGCGTTCACGGCGACGCCGGCCTGCGCACAGTACTTCTCCAACTGGAGCTTGCGCACCTGCATCCCGTTCTGGCGAAGGTCGATGCCGCGCTGCGTCAGCCGCGACATCGCATCGAGCTGCCGGCAGTCCGGCGTCACGGCTTCCTCGGCTTCCTTCGGCACGGGCAGGATCGAGGCGGCGTCGAACTGGATCTCGTCGCGGGCCTCGGCGGCTACGGGATGCTTCGTCTCTCCTTCCAGCGCGCGCTGAAGGAAGATCGTGCGCGTCACTTCCTTCTTGGCCCATTCGTCGAACGTGCCCGAGCCTCCGTGACCGCCGAGCTTGCCCTCGGTGAAGTATGTCGTGGAGAAGCCGAGGCTCTGCATCAGCGCCGCCATCTTACGCGCATGGCCGGGATGCACGCGGTCGTCCGACGTGTTGGTCGTGAACAGCGCCAGCGGATATTTCTTGTCTCTGGATACGTTCTGGTATGGCGAATACTTGGCGATATAGGCCGCCTGCTCCGGGATGTCCGGGTCGCCATATTCGGCAATCCAGGACGCGCCGACCGGCAGGTAGGTGTAGCGCAGCATGTCGAGCAGCGGCACTTCCGACAGCACGGCGCCGAACAGTTCGGGGCGCTGCGTCAGCATCACGCCTGCCAGCAACCCGCCATTCGAGCCGCCCTGCACGGCGAGCTTGTCCGACGAGGTGATCCCTCGCTTGACGAGATCCTCGGCAACCGCTGCCATGTCGTCATAGGCCCGCTGCCGGTTCTCCTTCACGGCGGCGATATGCCATTCAGGGCCGAACTCGCCCCCGCCACGGATGTTGGCGACCACATAGGCGTTGCCCTCTTCCAGCCATACATTGCCGCGGTGCCAGAGATAGGCCGGCTTCATCGGCATGGCGAAACCGCCATAGCCGTAGAGCAGCGTCGGCACGGGTTCGGTCTGGTCCTTCCGGTGCACGACGAAGTACGGGACTTTCGTCCCGTCCTTGGACGTTGCCTCGAACTGCTCCGAGACGAAGGGCTCGGCGTCGAAGAACTCCGTGCTGCTGGCGAACGTGTTCAGCGTCCTGCCGCTGTCCTCCGACCAGATCAGCGAGGCCGGCGCCAGGAAGTCCTCGTAGACAAAGGAAATCGTCGACGATTCCGGGTCGGCGTCGGAGATGGACAGGCTGCCGCCTTTCGGCAGGCCGAGGTCCTGCGAGACCCAGGTGCCGTCGTCCTTCAGGTCGAGGGCGATGATCCTGTTCTTCACATTGTCCAGCACCGTGACGAACAGGCGGTCCTTCGTGTAGCGCAGATCCTCGATCGCCACGCGGCTGTTCGGCGCCATGAGCGTCTGCAGCTTGCCGAACTCGCCGCTCGCCGCCCACGCGTCGAAGGCGAAGGAATAGAGCCCGCCGGTCTTCATCACGGTGCCGTCAGGGGCCGTCCATTCGGAGCGCGGCGAGAACAGGAACTGGTCCTCGTAGAACTGCGAGATGGCGAGGTCGGACGGCAGCGGCACGGTTTCCCGCTTGCCCTTGCCGTCGTCCACCACCTGCACGTTGTTGTAGAAATCGACATTGCGGACGAAGACGTAGCCGTCGCCGAAGGTCGATCCGTAGACCGCCATGTCGGTCCGTTCGCCGGCGAACAGTTCCTCCGCCTGATCGAGCGGCTGGCCCCGCTCCAGCAGCCTGACGATGCGCGGGTAGCCGGACGTGGTCTGGCTTTCGGGCTCGTAGGCATCCATCACCAGAACCGAGTCGTCGTCTCGCCATGTCATCGAAGACCGGGATACGGGCGAGAAGAAGCCGTTGCGCACGAACCGGCGGGTCTTCAGGTTGAACTCGCGGATCTCGACCGCGTCGCCGCCATCCGGCGACATCGAGATCAGGCAGCGTTCGAATTCCGGGGCGAGGCAGTCGGCGCCGTAGAACGACCAGGTCTTCTTCTCGGCCTTGGATAGCTGGCCGAAGTCGATCAGCCGCTGCCAGTCGTCTCCGCCCGACATGAACGCATCGTAGCCGATGCGGTACCAGCCCGAACTGTCCTGTGTGTAGAGGAACTCGCCCTGCTTATGGACATAGGGGATGCCGGTGTAGTTCGAATACTTGTCGTAGAAGGTCTCGACGAACCCCTTGAAGCGGGAATCGGCGGTGACGAGGCGGGCCGTCGCCCGGTTCTGCTTCCTGACCCAGTCGAGGGACTCCTTGCCTTCGCGTTCCTCGAGCCAGAGGAACGGGTCTTCGGCGGCATGCAGTGGAACGGCGGAAGCAAGTATCGCCGAAGCGGCGGCGAGCAGGAACGCTTTCTTCAAAGCACCACCCTCGCTCCCCGCGGGGAGCGCCCCAAAAGCCCTTCGGGGCGGATCAGATGGCCGAAACCATGGCAAGTCAATGGCGGGCGGCAACTCCCCGCAGGTTCGACAGGCTGAAACGGGAAAGATCGTGGCGGGTCCCGCCCTGCAACGCCAGGTCGGCCAGAGCCTCCCCGATCACCGTCGCGAACTTGTAGCCGTGGCCGGAGCATGCCGATGCGAAGACGATTCGTTCGTCATCGGGGGCGCGATCGATGACGAAGTCGCCGGTCGGCGTGTTGGTGTAGATGCAGGTTTTCATGTTCAGGAGGCGCCCGGGTGCGGCGGGTATGTAGCGGCGCACGAAATCGGTGATCCGCCGCGCGTCCTCGGCCACGGGCGGCCGTCTCGGCGCATCGGCGTGACCGATTGTCTCGCCGGCGTGATGCGACGCGCACTTGACGCCCGTGCCGGCAAAATCCGGGAAACCGTAGACGATGTCGTCGTCGCCCTCGATGGCGAACACCGGGAATGCGTCCGCCCGGAACAGTTCGGGGCTCAGCGGCTCGTACCAGCACAGTACCTGACGGCTAAGCGAGAGATGCGGTTTCAAAGCCGTCACGAGGTCTGCGATCCACGGCCCGGCCGTGACGACCACGGCGCCCGCCTCGATGACCGCACCGTCCTGCACGATGCGCACATGCCCGCTGCGCGGCTCGATCGCCTGAACACGATTTCCGGTCAGAAGCTCGGCGCCCGCGGCGGACGCGAGGCGCAGATGCGCCGCGTTGGCACGCTCCGGCCGCAGGATGCCGCCCTCTTCCTCCCACAGGCCACTATAATCTTCCGGCACCGAGAAGATCGGAAAGCGGGCGCGAATGGCCGCCGCGTCGAGCGTTTCGTGTTCCAGGCCATGCTCCCGGCAGGCGGCAAGCGAGCCTGCGACCAGGATACTGCCCGGTCGGCCGATCTGCAGAACGCCCGTGGCGGTCAGCAGCGTCTCGCCGCTGGCCCGCTCCAGTTGACGCCACTTGGCGAGCGCCGCCCGCACCAGCGGCACGTAGGACGGATGCTCGAAATAGGCGAGCCGGATGACCCGCGACTCGCCATGCGACGAACCGTTTTCATGGCCTGGCTGAAAGCGCTCGATGCCGACCACGCGCTTTCCGCGTCGCGCCAGTTCGTAGAGCGCAGCGCTGCCCATCGCGCCTAGACCGATGACCGCGACGTCGAACGAACTCATCGGCAAGGCGCCGATCCGGACTGCCTCTGGGGCATGTCGCTTCCTTTGTCCAACGGGTCGCCGCCTCCGCACTCAGTTTTCCGGCCGCGGTCCAATATGCAAGCACTCACAGTCGAATCTCGTGGTGAAAAACATGACCGCAGCGTTGCAGCCGGCACAACCGGTCCTCGCCACCGACCGCGCGCGGCGCGGCGGGCGCGCCGGCAAGCGGACGGGCGGTTCGGGGGCCTTCGAGCAGCCCCCGTTCCGGCAGCTGCGCAACCCCATGCAGCCGACCAGGCTGGTTTCCGACGACGAGCTCGAATCCATTCATCTCGCATCGTTGAAGGTGCTGAAGGAGATCGGCGTCGAGGTCCTGCACGACGGCGCGCGCCAGATCATGAAGGAACACGGCGCCGACGTTCGCCCCGGCTCCGAGCGGGTGCGGTTCGACGCAGACATGATCCTCGAACTGATCGCGCACTGCCCCTCCGAATACACGATGCATGCCCGCAATCCTGCGCACAACGTGCGCTTCGGCGGCGACAACGTCATGTTCCTCATGATGGCGTCGGCTCCGAACTGCTCCGATCTGGATCGCGGCCGCCGCTCCGGCAACCAGGCGGACTATCGCAACTTCCTGCGCCTTGCGCAGATGCACAACATCCTCAACGCCACGGGCGGCTATCCGGTCGAGCCGGTCGACATCCACCCGTCGGTCCGCCACCTCGAGTGCATCCGCGATTTCGTGACCCTGACCGACAAGGTCTTCCACATCTATTCGCTCGGCAAGGAACGCAACGTCGACGGCATCGAGATCGCCCGGATCGCGCGCGGCGTGTCGCGCGAGCAGTTCCAGAACGAGCCGTCGATCTTCACCATCATCAACACCAACTCGCCGCTGAAGCTGGATATCCCGATGATGGAAGGCATCATCCAGATGTCCTCCATGGGCCAGGTCGTGGTGGTGACGCCCTTCACCCTGTCGGGGGCGATGGCACCCGTGACGATCGCCGGCGCGCTGGTGCAGCAGAACGCAGAGGCGCTCGCCGGCATCTCGTTCGCGCAGATGGTGCGCAAGGGCGCGCCGGTCGGCTATGGCGGCTTTACCTCGAACGTCGACATGAAGTCGGGAGCGCCGGCCTTCGGCACGCCGGAATACATGAAGGCGCAACTCATCGGCGGCCAGCTGGCCCGGCGCTACAAGATTCCCTACCGCACCTCGAACGTCTGCGCCGCCAACACGATCGACGCACAGGCGGCCTATGAAAGCGTGTTCTCCCTGTGGGGGGCGATGCAGGGCGGCTGCAACATGCTGATGCACGGCGCCGGATGGCTGGAAGGCGGCCTGCGCTGCTCTTACGAAAAGACGATCCTCGACATCGACCTCCTGCAGATGGTGGCCGAGTTCATGACGCCCCTCGACCTCTCCGAGGACGCACTCGCCATCGACGCGATCCGCGATGTCGGCCCCGGCGGCCACTTCTTCGGTACGCCGCACACCCAGTCCCGCTACAAGACGGCGTTCTATTCGCCGATCCTGTCCGACTGGCGCAACTACGAGAGCTGGAACGAGGCCGGTTCGCCGACGGCGATGGAGCGCGCCAACCGGGTCTGGAAGGAGCGGCTGGCGTCCTACGAGGAACCCTACATGGACCCGGCCATTCGTGAGGAGCTCGACGCCTTCGTGGAGCGGCGCAAGGCCGAGGGCGGCGCGCCGACGGATTTCTGACCCGTGAAGCTCACGCCCATCAACGCACCGGATGCGCCGCAGCCCGTCGGCGGGTCGTATGCGCAGGCCATGGAGGTGACGGGCGCGTCCCGGCTGCTGTTCATCTCCGGCCAGATTCCGGCGACGGCCGAAGGCGCGGCGGTTCCGGCAGCGTTCGATGCTCAGGCAAGGCTCGCCTGGAAGAACGTCATCGCGCAGCTCGCAGCCGCCGGCATGACGCTGGACAACCTCGTCCAGGTGCGCATCTTCCTGGCCGACCGCCAATACATCGCGGACTACCGCAAGGTCCGCAACGAGGTGCTGCAAGGGCGGCAGGTCAGCCTGACGACCATCATCAGCGGCATCTTCGACGAAGCATGGCTGCTGGAGATCGAGGCCGTGGCCGCAGCTTGAATCGATTTCTGAACGGATTGAATCAGTTTCCCGAGGGGCTCGCGTAAACCTATGAAATCCCACGTCAAAGCGGTTGTGATCGGCGGCGGTGTCGTCGGCTGTTCCGTCCTCTATCACCTGGCCCGCGCGGGTTGGACCGACATCATGCTGATCGAGCGGTCGGAACTGACGTCCGGCTCGTCGTGGCACGCGGCAGGCGGCTTCCACACGCTGAACGGCGATCCGAACGTCGCCAAGCTGCAGGCCTACACCGTGCAGCTCTACAAGGAACTGGAGGAAGTTTCCGGTCAGTCCTGCTCGCTGCATCTGACCGGCGGCGTCATGCTGGCCGACAGCCCCGAGCGCATGGACTTCCTGCGTCTGGCGCACGCCAAGGGCCGCTACCTCGGCATGGACACCGAGCTGATCACCCCGTCCGAGGCGAAGGCAATGTTCCCGCTGATGGACGAGAAGCATTTCGTCGGCGCGATGTGGGACCCGGTGGAAGGCCATCTCGATCCGTCGGGCACGACAATCGCCTACTCAAAGGCGGCGAAGAAGCTCGGCGCCGAGATCGTGCTGCGCAATCCGGTGAAGGAACTCACCCAGCAGCCTGACGGCACCTGGAACGTCATCACCGAGCAGGGCACCGTCCATGCCGAGCACGTCGTGAACTGCGGTGGCCTGTGGGCACGCGAGATCGGCCGAATGGTCGGCGTCGAACTGCCGGTGCTCGCCATGGAGCACATGTACCTGCTCACCGAGCCGATGCCCGAGGTCGAGGCCTTCAACAGGGAAACGGGCCGCGAGATGATCGGCGTGCTCGACTTCAAGGGCGAGATCTACACCCGCCAGGAGCGCAACGGCAT